>Ga0325410_1000762_pt1 | contig 34121 bp, 34 predicted proteins | sample PopdelMetagenome_16_FD_206182 | JGI IMG/M metagenome (GOLD analysis project Ga0325410, IMG submission 206182) | Populus deltoides microbial communities from Bellville, Georgia, United States - Xylem-PdIQD-R3 | ecosystem: Host-associated > Plants > Phyllosphere > Stem > Wood/Secondary xylem...
ATTTTAGAAATTTGTTAAATAAAATAGTAAAGTTAATGTATTTAGTTTTATGAGAATTGAATTGTTATAGCTAAGGTACTGGAGCGTCTGTATTATAGTTTTTGTTTTGTTCTCACTTTTTATCACGGATTCTTTATATTTTTAATAAAAAAATATTTTCTATAACATTAAATATCAAGTTTAATAGTGACATTGATTCAATATCTACAAAATTAAATTTCTACATGTTTTTTTCAGCCTCTCGTCATCCACGTACTGGAGGGCAAGAAAAACTCGGCAAGGGCATTTTCCTTCACTCAGGCTCAACCCCCATTTTGCATTTATTTTTTCAACCCTTGAAATTGAAAGCAGCGGACACCACTCCTGGGAACTCGTCTCACGCTTACCGTCCGATTAATCGCCAGGTGGGCTCATGCCATTGGCTCCAAAATACACAAAACTAAGAGAGATTTTTTTTTAAAACTATAAACACGTTTTTTCTCCAAAATAAATAACAGCTCCAAAACCGAAATCAATTATTATTATTTTTTATTTCTGCTCTCCCCCCTCTCAAAAAAAAAAAAAAAAAAAAAAACACAAGAAACAAATCTCTTACTTTCTCTCTCTAGAAAAAAAAACGAACACATTGTGGGTGTCTCTCTCTCCTTTTTCTCACGGACACCAATCGACGACGATCAATCCCAAAATCGATTCGTCGTCTTCCTTTCAATCGGGAACCGTTCTTAACCTCACCCTCCGCGCATCTTAGCAACAGCCGCCGCCTATACTAAAAAATCCATACCCGTTAACATTTAAACCGAAACATCCTTAACGACACCCTTTTTTTTTTTCAAGCTCATTGGTCGCCGGCGATTTGTAAGGTGCCCCGATATTATACTGCGCACCCTCTCCTGTTTTTTTTTAAGAGTATCTTGACCTAATTAGCTAGATAAATCAGTTTAGTTCTTCATTTACTGAAGTTAGCTTCTTGTTTAATAACAGGCTGCAATTTTCGGCACGATTTTCTCTTTTCGATGCTTACTAACGTGAATTCAACGTTTCCGATTTCGAATTTAGGGTTTCTTGATCGTTTTAGGGTTTCTAAATTGGAGGTTTAAGTGTGTTGTCATTTGATTTTGCGGCTTCATTCATGGATCTATAGTTTGCTTTGTTTGACTTATTTTTATCTTTTGTTTTGTTTGTTAGTGGGTTTAGTGATTATTTCGCTTCGGTTTCTGATTGTACTGAGCCTGCTCTGATAATTCTTTCATTTCTAGTATCATCTGAACTCTTAGGAACTTGTTTCTGATTGTCTATAGTCTTTTTCCATTTGTTTTGGTTTAAGTCAAGTGTTTTTTTTTCCGATTTTAGTTATAGTTTTTGAATACCATCAGTTGCCAGTTTAAATTGTGATCAGAATCTTCTTCAGTCCCAGTTAGTGAATGTATTGTGGAATGAACGAGGTTTTGTTATCAAGATTTGACTACTCAGATATCTGCTACCTGAAAAGAACCCGATAATCTTCACTTCATAAAGAAATTTCTTCTTTTACAATTTTGGGTTTTGTTTTTTACTAGTTAATACAGTGAAGAGTATGGGGTTAAAAGTTAAACTCTTCTTTTTGAAGAAATTTTTTTTTCTCATAGTGTGTTTTTTGCTAACACCTTTGTGAAGCGCAATTTTAGTTTTTATTATTTGTATGTTGATTTTAATTAATTATTGGTTTCTATTGTTTCCAGGCCTTGAGGGAGATTGTAAGAGACAACAGAAAAGTTACCTGCAGTATTGTATTCACAGCAAGCATTTCAGATAGGGAGAGGCGGGAAATAATTACCTTTGAAATTCCATGTGAGAGGATGGCTTTTTGCAGGAACTATACAACTGAAGCAGTTTCACAGAGTGTCCTAGAAGGAAAAGTGCAAGGTCAGGGTACAGGTAGAATGTTAGGCAATGAGGATGTAGATGTGAATTCTAGTGAAAGAGAACTGGATATGAACATGGATGCGCAATATGAAAGCGAACCAGATGCTGCAGGTAGGTTGCAGAGTGATGTGGCTGCTGACAATTGTGCTGGTGTGAGTAATTCAGAGTTGCAACCTTCTGGAAGGAGAAATGTGGCTGGAAAATGGGGTTCCAGTTTTTGGAAGGACTGTCAACCCATGGCTACTCCTGGGGCATCCGATTCCAGGCAGGATTCCAAGTCAGAGGATAGAAATGCAGAAGGTTCAGAAGATAATGTATCAAATGGAAGGGATGGTAGATTAGAATCGGAAGATGAAGAGGGACAAAAAGAAGTAGGTAGGGGTGGGAAAGGCCATTCTGATGTCCCTGCAGATGAGATGTTGTCTGATGAATACTATGAGCAGGATGGGGAGGATCAAAGTGACTTGATGCGTTATAGGGGGTTTAGCCAACCCGTTGATTTGAGCTCTAGGTTGCAATCAAAGCCTGTACCAATCAAGAATAATGTGTCCAGGAGGAGGTCTAGAGGTTTACACAATAGTGAAGGTTATGATGATGACAATAATGATGGTGATGGTGATAACGAGGAAGAAGACGAAGATGGTAATTTCTTTGTTATTGTTGCATTTTCTGTTAGGTTTCAATACCATTTTCACTAAAACAAGTTATGAGATGCTTGGATATTATTTAGTAGTTGGTAATTTCTTTTACTGTTTAACGTTGGAGCTGAAATTTTTGTGATATTGCTAGCAGAAGATGATCCTGATGATGCAGATTTTGACCCTGATTATGGCGCCTTGAGTGGTCACATGGGGGGCAAGGTTATTGTCGTTGCACTTTCATAGTTGTTATTTGAAGTATGGTTCATTGCCTTTGTATTTTGTACAGCACGTGGGTTTATCACTAGCCTTGTCAGGGCAATTTTCATGATGTTTTATTTCAATCTGCTGTTCTTAAGTCCAATTTATTGTTCTTTGATTTGTATTATCCTTACATTCTTCTGTTAGTTTATTGCCTTATTTTTATAATGTGGCACACTTACATTTTTGTGCATGCTGCAAGGCATGACAAGAAGAGCCTGTGGATTCAGATAATAAAGTTCATACCAATATTCACACCTATTCTTTTTACCCTGATGAAGTGCTTTTTCACCAAAACCAGGATAAAGATGGGGAGAGTGAAGATTCAGATGAAGAAGTTAACAGTGATGATTGGGTTATCTCAGATGATGAAGATGATGATGATTCGTATTACACAAAAAAACCTAAGGGTAGGCAACAGGGTAAAGGTGGATGTAATACAAAATCTGCCAGAGAGCACACATCATTACGTGCTTCCGGTCGACAAAAGAGAGGGAAAACATCATTTGAAGAGGATGAGTATTCGGCAGAGGATTCTGACAGTGACAAAGATTTCAAGAACATGACTCAAAGAGGTGATCATCTCCGCAAATCTTATGCTCGGTCCACTATGTCAACAAACATTGGTGGAAGAAACAATGAGGTTCGCAGTTCAAGTAGGTCAGTTCGTAAGGTATCGTATGTTGAAAGTGATGAAAGCGAAGAGATTGGTGAAGGGAAAAAGAAGAATGCCCAAAAGGTGCAGTTTATCATACTATAATTTATGATGTTACATACAATGCTTCATGTTTTTTTTTTTACATGGATGAAAAAATCTTATGATATAGTTGTTTTGGTTACAAATATCATCTTATAGATCAGGGCTTGCATATATGAGTTTTTCTGCTTGTTTTGATCCATATATATACATATGTATATATGTTGTAAGTTTGCTTCTTATATTTCTTTTCATCAAGTTCTTAATTGAAGTTGCATGAGTTCTTGCAAGTTTTCCAGGAACTCCCTAGAAAGTGAAAGTAATTTTTTTGTAACTCAAAAAAACTTTGTTTTTACACGTGTGTTTGTTTGTTATTAGGCCTCTCTTTTTCATGCCCTAGCCAGCAAGCTGGGTTTGCCGTGTCTGTGTGATTTTTAAGCTGGACAAACTCTTAAAATAATGTATGCTCTCTAGGGGACATTTGCACCGGGAAATACTTGTAGAATCCATGTGTTTCTATGTTTAGCAAAATATTTTATATTTAATTGTTTTGGCCAAAATCCTATCAACGAGGTTAAATTGGTCCTAGTGTAATAGTTTGAGGATTCTAGGGCCCTGTTTAGCATTGCGGTCCAACCATGTTTTTGAAAAAAAAATGAATTTTTTTTAGCTTCAAATTATTTTTATTGATGCTTTTAGATTGTTTGGATGTGCTGATGCCAAAAGTGAATTTAAAAAAAATTAAAAAACATTATTTTGATGCATTCCAAGCGAAAAACATTTTGAAAATCAACCTCTACAACACCCAAACAGGCCCTAGATAGGTCTGTCAAAAATTATTTTTTTGGGAAAGGTGAATGATGACTGGGAATCATTTGAACCAGAAGTCCTTATCTTCTAGTTCTAGTTTTATATGTACTTGTTTCTACTTCAGATATTTCTTTATGTTATTTTTATTGTTTTGGCAATTGTGGTTGTACTTTGGATTTGAATATTAAAAATTTCACAGGCTTCAGTGCTTTAATGGATTCTCTCATTACGTCAACAAGTTTTGGTATGCTATTGTTATTCTTTCTTTTGTTTGCCTTCTCCAAAATAGGATGAAGTTGAAGAAGAAGATGGTGACTCCATTGAAAGGGTACTGTGGCATCAGCCAAGGGGCACGGCTGAAGATGCAATGAGGAACAATAGATCAACGGAGCCTGTTCTGTTAAGCTACCTGTTTGATTCTGTGCCTGATTGGAAAGAAATGGAGTTCTTGATAAAGTGGAAAGGCCAGTCACATATGCACTGCCAATGGAAATCATTTTCTGACTTACAAAATGTATAATTGCTATTATTTCTGTTTCTTATGCATGCAATTTAACCTCTAATAATCAAATGCATTTTTTGGTTTAAGTTTAATTTATTCTGCTTTGAAAATTTTCCTTTTTCCCCTCCTTGGATCTGTTGTTTACATTGTCTGCTGTTGTGTCACCAGCTAAGTGGTTTTAAGAAGGTACTGAACTACACTAAAAAAGTGATGGAAGATGTGAGGTACAGGAGATCATTTACACGTGAGGAGGTATACCTTTTGCTTTACAAGTTAAAAGGGTTTTGAAGTTTTCTTTTCTTAATAATATCAGAGAGGAGAAAGAGAGATGCTGGGATGTGCATGTTTTGATATGATATGAAAACACTCAATAATAATTTACATCTGTTGCCTGATCTGAATGTGAGATACCTGTAATTACGAGAAATGCACAGATTTTTTTTCTTCTATAACAATGAAATAGCTTCTGTGGCTCAGTAATTTCACATGCTGTTCTAGATCATTATTTATAAGGATCCAGACTGATTAGGTTATACGGTTGGCATTTAGTTGCCTTGTTTCCTGAAAATCAGGTGATCATTTTGTCAAGATGGTTTAGCAAGTCCAACACTGGTGTGATGATATTTGAGGGGCACTTATAACTGGAAGAAATATTTGATCCTTTTTTAACTTTTCTTACATTATGAATAAGCTGGTTAGTTCTTACAGGATGGAAAAATACTGAATTCTAACCAAAATATACTGAATGATAATTTATATGCCTTTGTATTTTGTCTTTCATACATTTAAATTCAGAAAGAATTTACCCTTTCCTTTAATTCTTGGATCTAAGTTTTTCGAATTGGTTTGCCGTTGCTGATGGTGCATTTTCTGCTTCTTAACTAGAAATTCTTGAAATTTTAATTTTGGGAAAACATTATTTGCATTTTAATTCATGGAACTGTTCCTCCCATATTTTTATCAGAATTATTTTTCTGGTTTTACATATTTTACTTCAATACAAAAGAAACCTGCACGGCAAATTGGTTATTTGGGATGGTTTAGTTTATCCTCAAATGTTTGGTTTTTATCTATCAGATTGAGGTCAGTGACGTGAGCAAGGAAATGGATTTGGATCTAATCAAGCAAAATAGTCAGGTTTGTCTTGCAGCATTGTTTTATAAGTCTTTGACCATTTCTTTTTTTTTTTTTTCTCTTACACTATTCCACAAATCTTCTTGTCACTCTCCAATTCTTGCTAGTTGCTCATATGTTTTTGTAGGTGGAGAGAATTATTGCTGATCGAATTACTAAAGATAGCTCTGGTAATGTCGTGCCGGAGTATTTTGTCAAGTGGCGAGGACTATCTTATGCTGAAGCAACCTGGTATTCTAAACTATAACAGTCTTGTGATTTTTTGGTTGTACTTCTGAAATTCTTATGTACCTTTTGTTATTGATAATCACATCCTAGACGTGGTCGTATCTCCTGGCTTATGGGGTTCAACAACATACATGTGAAATTAGCCTAGCCTCTAGATATCCACTGATAAAGTAGTGATGCATGCATAGGTGTTTGTGAGAGTTGCTCTGCTACTTAATAGTTAATGATGTGTGGTGCAGGGAAAAGGATGTAGATATTGCTTTCGCACAAGATGCTATTGACGAGTACAAGGTCTGGCACAAATAATTTGTGTTTTTGGTCAACATTTTTCTTAGAAAATTATGGCTTTGCATTTTGCTATTGACATGAATGAAGTAGCACTCATTTGTAGCTACCATTTTTTTTGCAGGCACGTGAGGCTGCAATTGCTGTACAGGGAAAAATGGTGGATCTACAGCGCAAGAAAGGAAAAGGTCTGTGACTTGGTGTAGCCAGTGTTTTTGGGGACTGTGTGTCAGTTGAAAAGTTGGATAATTACGACCTGCAAAATGAGTGGCATTGTAATTTAAAAAGATCAAGTTCTGCTCTGAAAACTGAGGATTGTTTTCGCTTTGCTGCTTTATGTTGCTGCCCTACTAGCAAATTGTAGGCAGTTTTTTTTGTTCTAATAGTCAAATATCCTTTTGTTTTCTTTCAATTTCTAATTCCAATTTTTGCTAGCATAACTCTTCATTCAAATAAAAAAAAAAAACTTATGCGGGCAATTCTCTGTAAAAGAAAAAAACTAGCTATAGTCTTTACTGCGCCAGAAATTCTCTGCATGATGTTTAGTGTGATATGGTGCAAATAAATTTAAATGCATGTGCATTTTTTTTTTCTTTTCTCTTAGCAAGTTTAAGGAAACTTGATGAACAGCCTGAATGGTTGAGAGGAGGAAAGCTTCGTGATTACCAGCTTGAGGGTTTGAATTTTCTAGTTAACAGGTATGGTTATCTTTTGCTTGAAGGGAAAATTGTTGACTAACTTGAAACCTAATGTCATTGGTACATTTCCTAATTAGTCACTTGCATTCTTAGTTGGAGAAATGATACAAATGTCATTTTAGCTGATGAGATGGGTCTCGGAAAAACAGTTCAGTCAGTTTCCATGCTTGGTTTTTTGCAGGTAAAACCCTTTCTTTTCCTGAACAACCTAAGGAATTTGTTTAATTATTTTTTTATTCCTGTATTTTTTTTCTAATTGTTTTATTCTTGGGATCCCTTCTAATTGCATTAAATAATTTTTTTTTAAATATTTTTAAACCATGTTAACTGATCATGTTATGAAACTTTCAAATTTTCTCACTCTGCAGAATGCTCAGCAGATCTCCGGGCCATTTCTTGTTGTTGTACCCTTATCAACTTTGTCTAACTGGGCTAAAGAATTTAGAAAGTGGCTTCCTGATATAAATGTTATTGTATATGTTGGTACTCGTGCTAGTCGAGAGGTTAGTCATTTTTTCATGTCTTTGAGATAAATCTATTTATTTAATTCCTTCTTGATACCGGCATCTGGTCTTTAATTGTTTTGTGCAATTCAAATTAGATTCTCGGATCTTAAAATCATAATATTTGTCTAAGTTATAGTTATATTACTATCGATCATGTGAGATGCTGTCAATTATAACTGCAGGAAGGTGCAAAGATTGCACAAAGTACTGGTTTTATTGTTGTCAGTGCTGGTAAATTAAAAACTAGAAGAATTTGACCAAAGAGTTCCAGAAGTCATCAAAGTCTTAAAACCTGAAAGTTAGTTTAATTTCTTGGCTTCTTTTCGATGTCAAGCAGCAGGTCCTTTTAGGGTCAATTTTCTAGGGAATACTAAAAGAGATTGGAATATTTATCACTTTGATCTAGATTATCTATGCTTTTTTCTTAGAGGAATGTCTTGTTCTCCACCTCTGTACTGTACTTTTTTTTTTCTAGATACTTTCTTCTTTTAAAAAAATTGCTACTTATCAAGCAGTCCATACTCCATGTTATTAAAGCTCAGGCATCAAAAAAATCTTGATATGGGGAACGAGTGGGAAAGCTCAAAAGCCCTGATTTAGTTGGTGACAGCTGTGTATGCATGCCAGTAGCCTTTTTCTTATCCTTAAGAAGCTTTGGAGGCAGGCCTTACCTCAGTGCAAGACAGAAAGGTTGGGGGGGGGGGGGGTTATTGAAGTTGTCTGTGAATAAAAGCGCTGTAATTAATGATGGCTGCTGTGCTTCATGATCTGGTTAATCAAACATTTTCTTTCATGACCTAGAAAAATCATGCATTGTGGTGGCATTCTCCAGTACCCATTGTAGATTAGTTTTGGTTGTCTGTGAAACTCTTATTGTGACGAGATAGGGAGTTGGGATTCCTCTCCCTTGTTGCCTTCTGAGACAAGGTTTTTTGGCTACACTGGCATGGTTAAAAATCTAACCTGTTGTCTTAAAATAAGCCGAGGCTTTAAACAAATGGGATGGTAGGGAAAAAGGCCCAGATAGAAAAGGATTTTGGTTTTCACCCTGTCAATATTTGTTATGTTCTTTTAACTCATGTTGCAAGGTGTTACTTTCAATTGTAGGTTATTGTTTTTTTTTGTTTCATTATAGTTTTTTTTGTTGTGTTTATTCATGTTTGAGCCTTGGTTTCAGGTTTGTCAGCAATACGAATTTTACAATGATAAGAGAGTTGGCCAGCCTATAAAATTCAGTGCTCTGCTGACCACATATGAAGTTGTTCTGAAGGACAAGGCTGTTCTGTCCAAGATTAAGTGGAATTATTTAATGGTTGATGAAGCTCATAGGTTAAAGAACAGTGAAGCGCAGTTGTACACAACTCTTTTGGTAATGGCATTTTACAATTAATTTTGGTGCTCAGTATTTTGTATGTATGCTGTGATTGGTTGATTTAGTTGTTATTTGGATTATTCATTCTCTTTTTCCTGCAGGAATTTAGCACCAAGAACAAATTGCTAATTACTGGCACTCCGTTGCAGAACAGTGTGGAAGAGCTATGGTTTTTATTCATTTCCTCTAACTCACTGTTATTGTTCTTGCATTCAAACTTTAGGAATTATCCTGTGCTAAATTTGCCTCCCAGATATGATAACTATGAAGGCCTATAAAGTTTAGGAAACTGTTTATAGCATAGGCTGTGTTTTTTAAATACAGTCCTTATCTTACCAACTCTTCAGATAAGAGCTGCTGGTGCAGTCACATGTTCTGTTCGCTTGTTTTGGTATTTTCTTTCATTTAACTATTTGTTTTGGCACATTATTAAACATGCGTGAAATAAGCACCCTTTGTCTGGGGAAAACTGCTGATACTAGTTATGATATTTTTATGTTGGTCAAATCTATTTTTTGCACATATTTTGAAAATGGAATTCATTAGGAGGTCATTGGCATGTTGGTTCTGCTGATTGTTTATGATGGCTTGCAAGCCAGCATTACATGAGAGCTGTCTTCATTACTCTGTTTTGTTCAAAGAAAGTTCATTGTTGATTTTTTCCCTTTTTTGGTTAATTTTTCCTCTCTAGTGTTTTCTCCCTCAGTTGCTGCAGACCTCTTTTGTTTGCCTGGTTTAATTGATTTTTGTTTTTTCTCAAAATGTACCAGGGCTCTGCTTCATTTTCTTGATCCTGACAAGTTCAGGAGTAAGGATGATTTTGTTCACAATTATAAGAATCTTAGCTCATTTAATGAAAATGAGGTACATTACACTATTGTATTTGCCTTTTCTTCACAGTTGGCACACACAGACACACACATTTTTCTACACTTAGTTAATTTAAGTTTCTATGGTTTTTTGTAGCTCGCTAATCTTCACATGGAATTGAGGCCTCACATTCTCAGAAGAGTTATCAAGGATGTGGAGAAATCCTTGCCTCCCAAAATAGAGCGCATTCTGAGGGTTGAAATGTCTCCTCTCCAGAAACAGTGAGCGATGTTTTCCATTTGTGATAAAGTGATGTTCTTCTGGATTATTTCTTGACAGCTTTTGTAATTTTTGATTTTTGCATATGTTTAGATACTATAAATGGATTTTGGAACGTAACTTCCATGACCTGAACAAAGGAGTTCGTGGCAATCAGGTTAGTGTCTGCGATGAAATCATGAATATTATTAGAACTTTAGGCTTGGAAAGTAATTCTAACAGCTATTGGTGACATCACTGAATTTTGAGTCAAACATTTGAGGCACTTCGTTTATGGATTAGAAGTGACTGAAGCTGCATGTTGTTTTTTACTGTGTTGAAAACTGATAATATTAGTTGTTTTATGTTTTCAGGTTTCACTTCTGAATATTGTGGTAGAGTTGAAGAAATGCTGCAACCACCCCTTCCTATTTGAAAGTGCGGATCATGGTTATGGCGGGGACATCAGTACCAATGATAGCAGTAAACTGGAGAGGATTATCTTAAGCAGTGGAAAGCTAGTTATTCTTGACAAGCTACTTGTCAGATTGCACGAGACAAAACATCGTGTCCTTATTTTCTCCCAGGTTTGTTTCATTAGCTTTTTTGTTGTTATTCTCCTTGCATAGATATGCTTGCTGACTGTAAATTACTTAGGTATCCCTTCGAAGCTATAAATGATATTATGATCTCTTCAATTCTGGGTCAGCCTCGTAGTGAAATGTGGATAAGCTGATTAACTGTAATGAGGGTAAACGATGGTTTGTAGTGTGCATTTTCTTGGTATTCATGATTTATTGCCTATGTAGTCAAATTTGGATTGGATATGGAAACTCATCATTTGTTTAGTGAATGTATGCAATTGATTAGGCATTTTCCAAGTACCAGGGCGGTCTACTTGGGAACTGATGATGCTTAACTTCCTTGATGCATTTTCATTTCCACCTTCTAAAATTCTGTTATATCTCACAATTGAATCAAACACTGAGTACTAGCCTCAACTGACTCCTTGCTGAATTTTTAGCAGGGTGCTGTGACCATTTGAAAAACTTGGTCTTGGATATATTATTTGAATTGACTTATTTTACCTTAAAAGGTATACAAGCATATTAAATGACAAATGAATTGTGGCATTGGTCAACTGCTGCAGATGGTCAGAATGTTGGATATAATAGCTCAATACATGTCACTCAGAGGGTTCCAATTTCAAAGGCTTGATGGTAGCACAAAGTCTGAGTTGCGTCAGCAGGCAATGGAACATTTCAATGCACCTGGTAGTGATGATTTCTGCTTCCTTCTTTCAACTCGGGCTGGCGGCTTAGGCATCAATCTTGCAACTGCTGACACAGTTATAATATTTGATTCAGACTGGAATCCTCAAAATGACCTACAGGTTATAAGCAGAATGAAAACTTGTTTCACTCCATGTTTTTTTAGTCTCTCTACTACCATCATGGATCTTCGTTTCGATCAATTGAATTATTTAGTTTAGAGGAAACAGATGTTGCTTAATTGTTTGATGATTTATCAGGCAATGAGCAGAGCTCATAGAATTGGGCAGCAAGAAGTTGTTAACATCTATAGATTTGTGACAAGCAAAAGCGTTGAGGAAGATATCCTAGAGAGAGCTAAGAAGAAGATGGTAGATTCTTGGAGTCGATTTCTATCAGTGCACTTCATTACTTTCATCCTAACAGTCATGTTCATTTGCATATAATAGTATCCACACATGATACTTACATCTAATATGTCGACTTTCTGTTATGTTGTAAAATAGTATTTAACCCTATTAGTTTACATATCTTTTTTTGTCAAATTTGCTCTTTATAGGTTCTCGACCATTTGGTGATCCAGAAACTAAATGCAGAGGGTAGATTGGAAAAGAAAGAAACAAAAAAAGGGAGTTATTTTGATAAAGTAAGAACATAATCAAACCATAATTCATGTTTTTTGTTGGTACTGTTCTATGTTTCTAATCCTAAATATGGGTATTCAATTGTAGGCTGAATTCTTGTATGTATGATTATTGTGGCATTCTAACATTCTGTTAGTTGCTGTTCTATTGTCCCTTAGAACTATTGCACTTACACTTTTTTTCACCTTTCTTGATTGCAGAATGAGCTCTCAGCAATTTTAAGATTTGGGGCTGAGGAACTCTTTAAAGAGGACAGAAACGATGAAGAAAGCAAGAAAAGACTCTTAAGTATGGATATTGATGAAATTCTTGAAAGAGCAGAGAAAGTGGAGGAGAAGGAAGCTGAGGGAGAGCAAGGGAATGAATTGTTAGGTGCTTTTAAGGCAAGTAAATAATTTATTATTTTCCATGTTGGAATTCCACTGCTTATTTCTGTACCTTTTCTGTTTTGATTATATCCAGGTTCTGCTGCTACATTTACATTAGGGTAGTTTTGAAGGTCTAAAATCTTAAATGACTACGCCATTGTATGAGTTTATAAAATTGTGTTAAGGTTTGCAACACTGCATCAATTTTGAATTAAATTGACTTAAAGTAAATAGTGTGTATTATTGGGTCTAATAACCAGGTGCTTGGGAAAAAGAAAATGATGGTTATAAGTTCGAGGAAGAGAGAAAATGCACAAAAGACAAATCTGTTTCCCCTCTTAATTTTTTTTTGCCCACTCACCATGCTAAAACTTGACCTCATTTTACCAGCCAACTGAGTAAAATCAAGCACAAACTTTTTTTTTTTTTTTTTTTGGGGGGGGGGGGGGGGCCCCCCCCACACTTGTGGTTGGCATAGAGGGGATGTGTTGTCATACTTATTGATTCTTTCACAATTAAGTTTGCTGATTATTTTATTCTTGGATTATATCCAGGTTGCAAATTTTTGTTGTGCCGAAAATGATGGGAGTTTCTGGAGTCGTTGGATAAAACCAGATGCTATTGCTGAAGCTGAGGTATGCATCTCTTTTGTTGAATTTGATTTAAGATTTTATAGATGACAGCTTGACATGTTTTTTGAATGACTAGTGATGTTCATTTCATTTCTTTTGTAATTATCATATTTTTATTTGTGTGATATTTGTTTTCTCCCTTAGGATGCTTTAGCTCCTCGTGCTGCAAGAAATACTAAGAGTTATGCAGAGGATAATCAACCTGGGAGAAGTAACAAACGGAAAAAGAAAGGTTCTGAGCCACCAGAACCACAGGAGAGAGTGCAGAAGCGTCGAAAATCAGATTATTCTGCCCCCTTAGCACCAATGATTGAGGGAGCATCCTCCCAAGTGAGAGAATGGTCTCATGGAAATCTGCCTAAGAGAGATGCTTTACGCTTTTCTCGTGTGGTATGCTTCAAATTTATCTTTCAATTTTCAAGATTGTTAAAAGTGAAAACAAATCCTTTTTAGACAGTCTAGAACTTTGTATATCTACATCTTCTCTCTTGTTGGAAATGTTGAGATAAAAAACACGTGTTTTCAGATTCCTTAACTTAACGAGTTTTTTAATTTAATTCATATTATATAATCAGTGCATTCATCTTTTCTTAATGTGGGGATCGGTTCTTAACCTCCTCCTCGCTCCTATTCTGTGAATTTGTTGGTTGGATATTGTTAATTTTTTCCTATTTTTCTTTCTATACCTGCAAGACCAATTTAACTAGTCAAAATCAGTTTTCTTATGTATCTGTTCTGCCTTTGTCATACACTCTTTTGCAAATTTTTACTTTTCTGCGAGTAATCTAATTGAATGTAATAGCAATATCGTTAACCTGAAAATTGGATCTGAGAAACGTGGATTCTTTCAATTCCGTCAAATTTTGGAGAATCCAACTCCAGCTGCTTGATGACAGCAGGAAATATTCTTATTCCTGATAAGACTCCACCACAATTCGTTTTTAATTGATAGTTTAGTGGGAACAAAAGTATTAATAAACAATTATTAATTCAATGAAATTTTTATATTGGTTCCTGGAAGGAAATATGAGCACTGTAACTTCTTCCCCTTTTCTCACTACTTGGAAGATCTTTGATAACTTGTCCAATTTGTGCAATATGTGGAAGTGCCATGCTGATTAAACTGGTTAAATGTGAGAACTGGCCAAGCTTAGAGTGCTTCTGGCATTGTGGAAGTTTATAAGACAGCCTTTTTTCTTCCCTTTTTTTGTTTTCATTTTAATTAGAAGTTGTTTCTACTAGCCATGCTTGGCTAAAGTTTGGATTTTCTCTTTTTTTTTTTTTGAATTAGGTGATTAAGTTTGGGAACTTGAACCAAATAGACTTGATAGCTGAGGAGGTTGGTGGAACAGTTGCGGCAGCTCCACCTGATGCACAGATAGAGCTTTTTGATGCTTTGGTTGATGGTTGTAGAGAAGCAGTTGAAGTTGGAAATCTGGACCCAAAGGTTTGGTTATTCTTGCTATGCGTACTTTTTGTAGGTGCTGCATCTCATAAATATGTTTGTGGTCGAATACCATAATTACCTTTTCTGATTCAACAATTTCAAATGGGATTTTCTTTAGGGTCCTTTGTTGGATTTTTTTGGTGTCCCTGTGAAGGCAAACGATCTGTTGAGCCGTGTGCAAGAACTTCAGCTACTAGCAAAGCGAATTAGTCGTTATGAAAATCCCATAGCACAGTTTCGAGTGTTGATGTACCTGAAGCCTTCAAACTGGTCCAAGGGTTGTGGCTGGAATCAGAGTATGCATTTCCTATCTTTTGTATTATTATCTTAAGAGGATAATAATCGACTTGTTTCCTTTAGCTGATTGATTATGGTATTTTCCTTAGTTGATGATGCAAGATTGCTTCTGGGAATACACTACCATGGATTTGGCAATTGGGAGAAGATACGGTTAGATGAAAGGCTTGGCCTTTCGAAGAAGATTGCTCCAGCAGAACTCCAGCATCATGAGACCTTTTTACCACGTGCTCCAAATTTGAAGGATCGTGCTAATGCACTTCTGGAGATGGTAAGCTATCATTTGGAAAGCAGGAAATGCCAAAACTGGAAAACAGGGCTTTCTTTATGCTTTCATCCAGTCTCTTCCTGTAACCTTTGCAAAGCTTTGTCTCCATTATGCATGTATGCTATGTTTATATTGTTAAACTCCAGCTACCATTTAAACTATTGCCACAACAGACACGAGTATATTAATTAAGTTAGCTTCCCAGTTTAACAGCCAAAATTGTGCAATCTTAAGTCTTGATATTTTCAGCTTCCCTTGCAAATTTTTGTTTCCCATTTTAGTTGTGTGTTATGTGTATCGTTAAACTCCATGTTACCATTAAAACAATTGTCACAGAAGACACAAGCATATTAATTTAACAAGCTTCCCAGTTTGACTGTCAAAATTGTGCGAGATTAAAACTTGAAGTTTCATCATCCGTTGCCTATGATATTCTTGTATCAGATGGCAGTAATTCCGTAAGTGCTTGCGTGGTTTTTAATTGTTCGTTACTGTTCTGTCGCATATCTAATTTGCGTTGAAGTGAGGTGGGTTTTATGTACTGTTAATGAGCACTTCTTTTTTCAATCAGGAACTTGCTTGGTTGCCTTTTTTTAATTGTTCGTTAAAGTTCTGTCGCATATCTAATTTGGACGTGTGGTGAATTTGGTGTATTGATAATTTGCATTGAAGTCAGGTGGATTTTATGTGATGATAACTAGCACCTTTTCAATCAGGAACTTGCAGCTATTGGTGGAAAGAAAGCAAATGCTAAAGGGGGTCGGAAGGCCTCCATGAAGGGGAGAGAGAATCTTCTGAACATCTCTGTTTCGCGGGACAGGGGCAAGAAAGCAAAGCCTGGGTCTGTAATCGTTGGTGTACAAACGAGCAAGAATAGGCCTCAGAGACCACAGAGAGTTGAACAGTTAGTAAAAGAGGAGGGTGAGATGTCAGACAATGAGGAATTATGTGAGCAGTTTAAGGAAGTAAAATGGATGGAATGGTGTGAAGAAGTCATGTTTGATGAAATTAAAACCCTGAAACGTCTTAACAAGTTGCAGACTACCAGCGCTGACCTTCCAAAGGAAAAGGTACAGCATCTTTTATTCTGATAGGCCATTGTGTAGTGATATTTTTTGGATACTAGAAGTTTATGTTAAACCTTTTCTTGCAGGTGCTTTTGAAAATTCGGAACTATTTACAGCTCATTGGACGGAGAATAGACCAGATTGTCTTAGAATACGAGGAAGAGCGTTATAAACAGGATAGTATGTGTTTCTCCATCCTATACATGTTCAAGTTGTTTCCCCCTTTTTATTTACTTTTGGTGTTCTCTGCCACTTCTTTTCATTTAAATCAATGTTTTCCCAGGGATGACAATGCGATTATGGAATTATGTTTCTACTTTTTCAAATTTATCTGGCGGGAAACTTCGTCAGATTTATTCGAAACTTAAACAGGAGCAGGAGGAAGATGCAAGTGCTGGACCCTCTCATGCCAATGGTGCTGCATATGGTTCTCTTGACAAAGACAGTGATCCCAACAATTTTCCTCCCCTTTCTAGGAATTTTGAGCGGCAAATTGGATATAAAAATGAAAGTGCCTATGCAATGTCAGAACCAATAAAAAGAGGTCATGATGCTGGGAAATTTGAAGCGTGGAAACGACGCAGAAGAGCTGAAGCTGATATTCAACCCCCCTTACAAAGACCACCAGGCACCCGCTTATCCAACCCTAACTCGTTGGGGATTCTTGGGGCAGGACCACCTGATAATAGGCCTTTTTTTGAGAGACCTTACCGAGTGCGGCAAACTGGTTTTACTCCAAAACAAAATTTTACATAAGGTATAAAGTAGTCTTAGTGCTCGAGGGAAGGAGAGCAACTGATTAAAGGCACAGGCCCCATGGCTTTCCCATGGTCCATCACTGCTTCAGTCATTAGCTATACTGTGGAATTCTTTTCAACATCAGAGTAATAAGGTGCCAATTCGTACTTAGTTTCTTTCTGGCAGATCTGAAATATCTGTTGGATGGGGAATTTGCATAAATGTACAAAAGGAGCCTGGGGGGGGTGGCCAAAATTAATTAACATGAGAAGGATGGATGTGGTCTTGTTGCAATTTTTTGTTCAAGGAAATGAGTTGGGTAATTGGTTTTACGTATATAGTGGAGTTAGTGAAAGAAATATTAGAATTTCATTCAATTTAAAATATACATAAATGAGCGGAACATGTTACATGTATTATGCCTTGAGAGAAGTGTACATTATCAGTTTTGAATAATTTTGATTCCCTTTTACCAATACAGTTTCAGTTTTTCATTATTCTGAACCTTATTGTTCCTGTCGAGACACTAATAAAACTTGTCAACATGTTATTAGTAGTTGTGTTCTGTCCTTGGCGCACGATGATAAGCTGCTTAGCTTCTGGACATGGCATGATTATAGTTACCTGTCTCTACACTGATTCAGCTCTACTCTAATTGTTACTGTAGGTGGTGGTGTTAAGGTGATGTCTGATTTATTGTTTTATCTGCTTTCTGCTATTTGATGTGGTGAGCTATTTCTTAATCAGCATGAATTACCAAGGACGTATATGTGCCCTCACTTTGGTAATGCAGAAAAATGAATCTGCTTTAGCTATGGATCAATTGTCAAACTGAAAGCTGTTGTTTTCACCTCACATTTACGTTTTGCTTGTGAAGTTCTGTGTATTGATGCTATTGTGTATATGCATTTCTATCAACTTGGCTAATTTTAATAGGATGGAATGCTTTGTAATTAGAAATCGGGAATGCTGACATTGTGCATCTAAAGATATACACTTAGGTATATGAGGATTGTGACAGGAAGCGCTCTGTCCTTACATGCCATTGATGCTACTTGTGCAAAAAGGGTTTCAGATGCCTTTAGGTTTTGAGTTTTCTCATGTCCCTGTATATTATCCCCTAGCCTGGGTCTGTATTTTTTGGATGTGTGTTGTATGTCCAGTGCAATGGCCTCGTATATTATGCCGATTGACTTTTTAATTGAATGTGTGGATGCTAGGTTTTTCCCAAAGCTCCATGAATCTCCCATCCAAAGGGAGAAGTGTAGGAGGCTAATAACATGATTCCTGATAGAGCAGGCTGTTTTTTTTCTTTTTTGGTTAGCCGCGATTTGACATTAACCCCGGTAGCTTGTCAAAGAAGAGCCCTCATGTTTGGAGGACAGTTGTAGTTGTAAGTACTGATAATCACGAAGAGTCTATAAAATTTCTGGGCATGTATTTTTATTTTTTGGCACTTCAAATAACATAATCCTGCCTTTTGTGGTTAGAAATTTGTACAAGACGAGAGGCCAAAATAATACCCAACATGTTACATCCAATTTGTTTGTTGTATTTTAAAAATATTTTTTTAAAAGTTTAAATTTATTTTATTTTTTTTCTTTAAATTAATATTTTTTTAAGTATTTTCAAATTATTTTGATATATAAATATTAAAAATAATTAAAAAATATATTATTTTAATATATTTATAAATAAAAATCACTTTAAAAAACAATTACAACTATAATTTTAAATACGCTTATACCCATATGAAAATATCAAGGAAAAGAGGAGATAGAAACAAAAATTATGAGAAGGAAGTAAAGAGACAAGATTAAAAGGCGCTGTGTGGCCTTGATTCCCACAAGTGAAGCGTGGTTGATAGCACTTTATCACTTTATCTCTCACATTGCTTTCTCAACCTCATACTACCTGCTTCCAAAAACTATGCATGTCGTGCCAAAACAAGGGAGGTATTCTTCTTCTTCATCTCTTATTTTATTTTTGAAAAGAAGAAGAAGAGAGTGGATAATCCATTAATTTTGTTCAGTCCCTGATGTCTTACAATTTTGTTTTGTGTCCACCAATTAAAGAAATATATTTCCCTCATGCCCTTGCCAGAATAACACAACAGAGACTACACCTATTTCTGAACGTTTAATTCCAACTTTTTACTTCACGTGAGCAAATACCTTGAGAGCTAGAATTGAAAGATAGCAAAATACAAGGACAAAGATGCAAATAAAGAAAAAGAAAAACCCTCAACAAGAACACGGTAGCGGTCGTTAGTGGAAATCAGATGCAGGCCAAAAATGTTGGCCATGGCTGTCATTCTTAGCCGCAGGATTCCAAGAGGTTCACTCTTATCTGCCACGCAAGTGAAAGGAGGACCCCACTTGGGACATTGATTGGCTCTCCCGCCCTCTTATTAAACTGAATTCTCCTCTTTAGCTTCTTTTTCACCACAGCCTATAGGCACTCATCCCCTAACACTGCCAAAGAACCAGGAAAAAGCAAAGGAGAGGCAGAGACACACTTTTGATCAAAACTCACCACAACAGGTAATTTATACCTGACAACTCTTTCTCCTGTTACTCCCATCTTTTTTTTTCTTTTTTTTGCTTGTGTGTACTTGTAGTATATCTATCTATATATCTTAGTTCATCTTCTGCTCTTATCAGAGGTGTGGTCTTGTTTTGATGGTTTGTTAGACACTGACACGACCACACAAATACTGAAATACACCGACCTTGTTACTGCTTTCAATCTTGTTTTGGTTCTTCTACTTTAAGGAGTTGAAAAGGATTGATTTACCAGGATTAATACACTGGCATGATTCTCATAATTTCTTATAAGATGTGAATTGTGATGGCATGAATACATTGATATCAACTGTTTCTGGTTTCCTTGATCATTACGTGCACAGCATGCTTTACTTTCCTATATACAAACTTCTTTTTTACCAGGGAGAAAAGGCATGGTGTTGATATCCTTTCTATACATTATTATAAATGTATTATTCACTCCTTATAGAACTGTAGTTGAAGAAGTTTTTAATTTTGTATTTGAAGCAGAGAAACTAAGGGTAGACAAAACATATAATTAAGGCCATATTATCTTTTAGATTTTATGTAGTGTCAGTTTTTAATTAATGATAGAAAATAAGCAACTGATAAAAATTCACGATGATGTCCCAAGGAGATAGCTGAATGGTTTAAACTTTAAGATTTTACTCGGGTGTCTTAAGTTTAAATCATAGGATGAATGGTGGTGATTTAGGAAATTAGAAGACAGTTCCTGTATTAAGACCTAACATGCCTTCAAATGAACCCTATACAACAAGGTTGACTAGGGCTGAGGTGACTATTGATGTCCAATAATTCTTGGAAAAAGCTTGAGTTTTGTTGTTTTTTTTTTTTAAGAAAAGGAAAGGAAAAGGAGTTGTAAATCCTGAGAGTGAAGGGCAGAATTACAGCTTTCAACAAACTAACACAGATTCTTCCATTAAGCTATATATAGCTTCCAGCCTTCCTACATTTTTCTTTCTTTCATACCAAAGCACTTGCAACTGCAATTTAAGTTTTTGGTTCTTTTTCATTCCAAAATCTAATTGTATGTGGTATTTTGTATTGGGTTATGCCTATTTTGAATACAACAGCACTGCATGAATTGTCCAAATGAAACTATGTAAAATGAAATTCAGCTTGATTTCTTAACTTTGTGTGCTGGCACAAAAATTCCTAGGAAGTGTAGTTGGACGTATAATGTTTTCCTGATTTAAGAATTTAGTAAAGTACATAAACCTACATGAATTGTTACGAAGAGGGTTGTGAACACTGATTTCTGCACTGTGATTTTCTAGCTAAGGTGTTTTGATGAATATAGTTTGTTTGTGGTATTCTGCAGGGGGGAAGATGGACTACTTTTATGGACCAGGAAGGAATCATCTGTTTGTTCCAGGGCCGGTTAACATCCCGGAACCAGTCATTCGGGCAATGAATAGGAACAACGAGGATTACCGTTCACCAGCAGTTCCAGCCATGACAAAAACTCTTCTTGAGGACGTGAAGAAGATTTTCAAGACTACCTCAGGAATTCCATTTCTCATCCCAACCACAGGTACTATTGCAGCAGTCATCTGACCTGGTCTTAAATTCTAAAATGTTTGTAATTTATCTGGAGCACAAATCCAAATACAGTGAAATGCTTTAGACTTCTTGAATGCCATTATGTCGTAAGAATTTTGGAAGTGTTTGCTAACTTATGCCATCTTATTGGAGACATTTATTTTTGTATATTTCAGTTAATAGTAGTTTGTGTTAGTTGACGTTGCTATTTTGGTTCAGGCACTGGTGCATGGGAGAGTGCACTTACCAACACATTGTCTCCTGGAGATCGAACTGTGTCTTTCTTGATAGGCCAATTCAGTTTGCTCTGGATTGATCAGCAACAACGCCTTGGTTTCAATGTTGATGTTGTAGAAAGTGACTGGGGTCAAGGTGCCAACCTTGACATCCTGGCCTCAAAACTTGCGGCAGATACTGCACACACCATTAAGGCTGTTTGCATTGTTCACAATGAGACAGCAACTGGAGTTACCAACAACTTGGCTAAAGTTAGAAAAATACTTGGTAAGTGTATATGCTAGTGCTTGTCAGTGGCAAACCTTAGCAGCAATAATAAAGTGCCTATGTATGCTAATAGTCCTTAATCGGTTATATTACTTGCTTAGATGTTTCTCCAAAGAAAATCAAGGATCTTTTCCAGCATAAACTAGTTAAAATATGTATTGACTTCAGCATATGATCCTATTACACTCGTTGACCTTTTATGTTTGTCTAACTTCTGGAACATGAAAGCTAGGCCTGCATCAGTTGCCTGGGGACCGACTGAGGCACCTATATACAGAGAAAGATCCCTAACTACTCGAGAGTTTTGGGTTGAAACTCGAAAGCGGTGTCCGCTGATCTCCAAGCTTGATGTTGGTTCCCTGAAGGTTATTCGCTGTGCAAAATAGTACCTCTTACACAGGGTTGATTCTAAGTCATATTTGCACATCCGCTCCAGTACTGATGTAGTGCTTCTTTTACCTATCCCTAATAAATGCTTTAATAGAAGCTTTTCATAGCATTTATAAATCAATGGAGTTTAAAATGCTTGAGTGAAGCATACTGCAGTGTACTTTGTGGTGGATTTTTTAGGGTGGGAGGGGGACTTATGCAGTGCAAATTACATGGAAAATATAGCCTTCCTCGCCCATTTATTGGAAACGATCAGTTCTAAGCTTCTAATTTTTTGGATTGTTAGATTAGCTTATATGCTTTATTTGACAAACAACATAGAGCTGGTTCAGCATTCAGCTTTTGTCTGTTTCTGTGACTTTGGATATTATAACTCAGTTCTTTCATCGTTTAATTTTAATCTTGATCACGTATGATGGATCTCGTGTTTTTCAATGATTCTCAGATGACTACAGCCATCCAGCTCTCTTCCTTGTTGATGGAGTGTCCTCCATTTGTGCCCTTGATTTCCGTATGGATGAATGGGGAGTAGATGTGGCTTTAACTGGCTCTCAAAAGGCTCTTTCTCTTCCTACCGGGATGGGTATTGTGTGTGCAAGCCCTAAAGCTATCGAGGCATCTAAAACTGCAAAGTCGGTTAGAGTCTTCTTTGACTGGAAGGACTATTTGAAGTTCTACAACCTTGGAACATTTTGGCCATACACTCCTTCCATCCAATTGTTGTATGGACTTAGAGCAGCACTGGATCTCCTTTTTGCGGAAGGGCTTGAGAATGTGTTTGAAAGGCATGCTCGTCTGGGAAAAGCAACAAGGTTACTCCCTTTTCTTTAATGTTTTCCTTTTAATTATTTCAGAAAGTTATCTCAATCATTGAATTGTCTGACAGATGCACAATTCATGACTCCTTGAATTTTAAAATGTAGGCTTGCTGTGGAGGCATGGGGCTTGAAGAACTGTACTCAAAAGGAGGAATGGTTCAGTGACACAGTGACTGCTGTAGTTGTCCCCCCATACATTGATAGTGCAGAAATTGTTAGGAGGGGATGGAAAAGATACAACTTAAGCTTAGGTTTGGGCCTTAACAAAGTAGCTGGCAAGGTTTTCAGAATAGGGCATCTCGGCAACCTGAACGAGGTAACCTTCATTTCTCAAATCCTTTGACATGTGCATGTAGTGATTCATTAAACATCATTCAGAAACACCATCTTAAGAATAAATCCAAGAAGGATACTTGAGTACATGAAGACACTGCTGACAGTAGCACACAAATAATCCACAAGAGTGTATATTAAATTAAAAACAGTCCTCCAAATTGCATTAAAGAATCATGAAACAATTTGCTTGTGTGAATGTATTCGTTAGTCATGCATCGAGGAGAAAAATAATAAAATTAACGGTAAGAAGTCATTACAATTTGTTACCTATCAGCATTTTGACCTGGTAATTGTGGGCAGAGAGACTGCTTTGGAATGTCTGTGGACTCGTATTCTTGAGTCATAATGTCTAAGGACCCAAACCGAGGATTTGAAAATCCTTCTACTGTCTAAACTTCAAAGCTTCTTTGGATAACTCTTAAACTCTGATCACAATATAATGGATTATCTAGCTGTAGTTTCCAGCAAAAATGTTCAACTACTGCAACTTTAAGCTTTTATAACTATGACAAGGTGATGGAGAAATTGAGTCTTAATTACCAGTCATGCTAGCCTCTTTGTGCTAAGACAGTCATAACTCTGCCAAATGGGTCCTGATTCCTTAATCAGACCCTCATTCTCTGTCAAACATAAGCATTTTCTGTAATATTTCCTCTCCTTGTCATTTCCTTTCAAGTTAATGACTAGGAAAATATAACTCACCATAACAGTCATATTTAATTGTAGCCCTGCCTCATTCTTTTTCTGCATGCAATTTCTTTTCTCAGCTGCAATTGCTGGGCTGCCTTGCTGGAGTGGAGATGATACTCAAGGATGTGGGTTACCCAGTAAAGTTGGGAAGTGGAGTAGCAGCTGCTTGTGCTTATCTGCAGAATAATACCCCTCTGATCGCTTCCAGGGTTTGATTGAAATACCATCAATGTAATTATTCTTTTTCTGTCATTCGCTTCCAGAAACACTGAAATAATGTTTTCCTTCCTGTGCTCGTACTATTTTGAGGCTCCCGAGGTCTCGTTATGTAAATCTTTGCCTTTTACAAGATCATGTATTTGAAACACTTTCAAATCCAGTCTAGTTTTCATTTTTGTAGCACATTTTACATCAATGTCTTATCTGATAATTCATCAACAAGACAGGTGATTTCTAATGCAGATAAGAATTAGATAACTACTCGTCGGAATTAAATTGTTCCGTGTATTGTGGTTATAAGAGCTATCACTGGATACCAAAGCATATGTAATGCTAGGCCTTGTAATGCTAGCATTACTTGAAGTTTCATGGATGCTGGTTGCTGAAGATGCTGCTTGGAGAAAAACTTATCTCACATGTCTATAGTTTCTTGATTGAGGCTGGTCTGCCAGTTTTCATTCTTCGCAGTCCCACTCGTATTTGCTCTGGTATGTGCTCCTCGTATAACTCTCAATTCTCGTGGCATCAGATATACCTCATCGACCAAATCTTCGTCTGATATATGGATTGATGAGAGTTCTGGTAAGGTCTTGTTTCCAAGAGACTTTCTGGTTCCCGGATTTCCAACATTGGCTTTTTGGAATGGATAGCATTTCACAGGTGACGCCCACTTTTTGATTGGCTTTCTCCATCTAAGCCGTAAATACCTGAATTTTACTGGAATCAGATTCAGTTACAGCATGCTTAGAATTCTCTTAATTTAGAGGTTTTCGTATAACATAATGTTTGAAACCAAATATTATTTCACTAATTAGCACACGAACACACGGTTCTCCTGTTCCGAGCAAGCATATGACATGATTTCTGCCTCTTTTCTCTGGCTATGGCCGGGAATAAATGTGTCATATCTCCTTTGGACAGTGGCCCGAGTTCCATTTGTGAATTGGGAATTTTTTTTACCAAGCTCTAGATCTAAACAACAAATTGAAACCCCAATTCAGTTATTCTTATTCTTGGTCAACTCTCGTAGCGTAAGCTGCTATAAAATGAAAGGCCAGTCAAAACCATCTTGGTTTTTTAACGTTATCTTTTATAAAGTCAGAAACTGGGGCTTACTCGGAAACATGTTCAAACCTTTGGTCAAAAAAGGACTTCCACTTCTCGAATCAATCTGTTTAAATGTCCTATCATTCTCCTCACTTCAACACCTCGGAAAAGTTCCCTAATACCGACCCCATGAGTTCCATGGAGGAAGATTGCTTTGATCGCCTTCCTGATGCTCTTCTCCTCGTTATCTTCAACAAAGTAGGTGATGCTAAATCTCTCACTCGATGCATCTCAGTCTCCAAGCGCTTCGCTTCGCTTGTCTTCGAAGCCGACACAGTATTTCTTTCCATCCCTCCTCGCAAACACAACCCAAAAGCAGACAGCAGATCATTAAGAAGAAATCTTTTCAAGATTCTTATTAGTACGTTGATAGCCAAACCACTCCATTTCTTTCATCGTTTCATTGCTGACAGCTCAGATACAGACCGGAAAACTGTTTCTTTTTATTCACCCAAAGAAGTCTTGAAGCACTTCCAACAAGCTAAAACTATGCACATGGAGCTTCCTTCTGATGGTAGCATGACAGGATTGGAGGGAAATGATTCATTGATAAAATGGAAAGCCAGGTTTGGTAGCGAGATAAAGAATTTTGTTATTCTTTGTGCTACATCTTTTCAGAAAAGAATGCAACCTTTATCATCAGACGACTTTTCTGAAAACAACGGAGAAGTCTTAACTGATGGTCACATGAAGTTACAAATTGCACGGACAATTTATTGCCTGCTTGCTGCTTCAGCAAGGCATTATTTGATGAAGCAGGTTTTGGAAGAACATCACGCACTTGAAAATATCATAGCAAGCGATGTATGCAAGCAAGGGAGGGTTTGTATGGGAAAAGATGAGGTCGCCGAGATAAGAAATTCAATGAAATCAATGGTGGCAAGTACAGATTCATCTTTGGAGAGGACCCGAGTGCCTGATTTGAGCATGAAGTTGTGGTATGTGCCCGTGCTCGAGTTGCCAGAAAATGGGTACATAATGAGAGGAGCCACACTAGCTGTGCTTAGGCCGAATGATGATGGGCAGATTGGAAATGGCAGCAAGTCTGATTTGTTTGGTTTTGATGGGGAAGAATGGGAAAAGAAGGCATTTAATGAAGCTATGAGAGAGATGGTGAAGATGAAGAAGAGCTATCTAATGACAATGGATTCCTTTTGATTTGTGAAGTTAAACACAATTTTCTGTTCATTTTGACATGATTCTTGTGTTTGAAATGTCTGAATCACAATTTTCTTTGATTTGGCGAGTTAATTATTAGCACACGCGAGCGTGATTCTGTAAAACAACACGTAAATCTTGACACCATTAAATTAAAAATTTGAGCTGGTAATGGCCAATTCTATCCCTTTTTATTGAGTCAATTACAGAAAATACCCTTTATTTTGTATGAAAACCTTCACTGATTTTAAAATACCTTAACTACCCTCATTTCTAAGGCCATAGCCAAACACGATATTTGAGGTAATGTTTTTCCTCTCCATGTACTGTTTTTAAGGTGATGCCAGAATCACCACCTATAGTCAACTCTTGGCAGTTGAATTATTATTATTTTTTTAAGAAAATAATGTGTTATAAGGTGAAATAAGATAAAAAAAAATAATATAAAAAATTCATTAAGTTAATCTAAGATATCATGTTAAATTAGTGACCTAGATTATGAGATTTAAATAACTCAGTATAAAAATAAAGAGAATTGCCTTTCTTAAAAAAAACATGACTTGGGTCATTAAATACAAGGCATCTGATCTGGAAAAAATCATTAAATTTAATTTTTAATTAATCAAATGTTGAAAGATAAAATTAAAAAAATAATTTTAATTATACAAAAATAATTTTAAAAATAGCAACTAAAAGAATAAAGATCAAAATTAAAATATAAAATCAATTTTATATTTTATTAATGGGTGAAATAAAAACAAATTAGTAAAAGGACAATTTAAAAAGAATGATGACCAAAATTGACATAAGAAAAAAAATAATATTGTAATTAAATGGTGAAATTGAAAAAAATAATAACTTTTACAAAAGAATTAAGAAGAAAAATAGAAATCAAAACTATGAGAATTAAATTGAAAAACATAATACTGTCAATTTAAATTGAATGGTAAAATTGAAAACTACTAAACTTTTACAAAAGAGTTAAGGATAAAAAATTAGAAATTGTAATAACAAGGATCATACTAAAGAATATAATATCTGGTAAATTAAGATTAAATAATGAAATTGAAAACAAATAAAATCTTTATAAAAAGGTCGATACCAAAAACTAAAAATCAAAAAAATAAGAATTGAAGTTAAAATCTCATCAATCAAGAGATCAAGTTATAATTTGTTTTTAGAGGAGAAAGGGAGGAAGGAAAAAAAAAGTCATTAACATAAGATATGAACCACTAATGAAGACACATGTCGCGCCAATAACAATAAGACACAACAACACTTTCAATAACATGATGGAATGGTATTTTGGACGTTGGGAGATGGTGGGGCTGGTGACTTCCACACACCCCTAGGTGTCATACACACGCTTTCATCTTTTTGTTTTGTCTAACAAAATACAGAATTGCTCTCGAGTTAGTTTTGTAATTATAAAAAATTACTGTGAAAAGTTGAAAACACCTTTTGACCTCAAGCTTAATTTTTAAATGGTATTTTTATATTTCCACTATAAATTTGAATCATTCATCATTTTTTATATTTATATAAACATTAAAATGCCCCCGAGACTTCAATTATAATAGCTAAATATTCATTATTTTTATAAAGATATTTTGATGATTTTATTATATAATTAAAATGAAAAAACTATATATTTTTTATTTAATAATAATAAATGAGTATCGTGAAAAAACCTCAATGCTCTTATAAATCTATTTTAATTTTTTTTTTGTTGTGAAGGGAAAAAAAATCACTTATATTATTTCGGTGAAAGATTACAATACTCTCTCAATAGATTTTAATTCTTTTTTATATTAATTAAAACTAAGTATTTTAAGGAATAATCTTAAAAACGACATCCTCGTATCAATCCAATGGAGTAATAAATCATTTTAATGTTAACCCCAAAATTTAACTACAAAAGAAATTTAATGTACCTAATAATTTTATCTTTTTTTTATGATCACAAGTGATCCGTTGATTGAATGGAACCAATATGAGCTGATAATCGGGTCAGTTTGTGCGAGCACCGAAACAGAGAAGGCCCAATGGACCATAAGCCTAGCCCCGCCTATTTGTAACTCGAGAGGACAGCAGACTCGAAAAAACGTTAGGGTTTTAGGGTGGTCGAAATTCAGCAAACTCCGAGCTCCAACTCTACGGAGCCCTTCGCTCTCTCAAGTAACAAAACAAACACCAAGTAACTTGTAGCAATTACTCTTTATTTTTTCAGCTTCAAATTTTTGTTCTTTATTTGCAAAACCCATTTCTCTTAACTCTATAATAATTTCTTGATCTCCCATTTCCTTAGTTTTGTTAGTTTTTTGTCTGCAAACTGTTTGTTCTAGTGCTTGAGAGAAGCTAAAGCTTTTTCTTCCCTTTTTTTTTCACCTTTTGGGTTTAACTTGAAAGTAGAATTTGAGAAAGCATAGAATACAATGGATGGAAGATTAGCGAATACATGGAGATTAACAGTGAACGAGAAGAAATTCATAGAGACTGCCTTGGCTTCAAACCTTAGAATTGATGGTCGTAATCCTCTTGAGTATCGCAAAATTACCATCAAGTTTGGAAGGCGAGTTGTTTTTTAGTACTTTTTCTTGTATTTCTTTTGTTTTCCAGATCTTTCAAGCTCTCCTTTTTGGTTTTACACATTTTACCGTATTGTTATACCTGTTTTTAGCTATATAAAAGTTGATGTACTTTCGGTTTAAATGATGCATAGGAGTTGCAAGAGGAAAAGAATAACGGGGTTCCTTTGATGAGTTGTTATTGTGTCATAATTGCTAGTGTCTTGCCATTGTTTGGTTTTGTTTTTGAAGATTGGAGAGTTTATGGTTGATTGTTAATGTATATTGGGATTGGGGTTGATTGAATGGTATTTTGGTCATGGTAAATTTGCAGAGAAGATGGATCATCAGAGGTGCAGCTAGGACAGACTCATGTAATGGGTTTTGTGACAGGTCAATTAGTTCAGCCTTATCAAGACCGACAGAATGAAGGGACACTTTCTATTTTTACTGAGTTCTCTCCGATGGCTGATCCTTCATTCGAACCAGGCCGCCCTGGGGAATCTGCAGTGGAGTTGGGCCGTATAGTTGATCGTGGTCTAAGGTGATTAGTGTCTTTGCTTATATTGTTTTAGCATAATTTCTTATGTTTACTGGCTCGATGTTTTTCTTTGCTGTTCAGTTTTAGCATGGAATGTTTCCCTAAGAATACTGTATTTGTACAAACATGCGTGTATATGCGTGTTCACATGAATGTTCACAATCATATGTGAATATGACATTAATGATGCCAAATTGTTTTGGATAGAGTAAATTTGGTTTTTCTTTTTTACACTTTTTTTCTCCCTTGAGGGATACCATGTCAGGGCCTTCTTAGAAAGTGTCAGCACTGCATATGAAACTTATGCTAGTCCTTCAAAAGAATACAGATTTATAATATAGTTCAACTTTGATTAAAATATTTAAGTGACCTTTCAGGGAGAGCAGGGCTGTGGATACAGAATCGCTTTGTGTTCTTGCCGGGAAGTTAGTGTGGGCCATTCGTATTGACCTTCATATCTTAGACAATGGGGGGTAAGCCATGTTAATTTTGTTGTTTAGTTTTCTGCCTTTTATTTATGTTCTTAAGCTAATTATTTTAAGTAGAAATTTCTCTCATTAAGATCTCCTGCATATTTTTTTTCTTTATTTCTTCTTTTCTAATGCTAAATAGTTATTATGTGACTAATACTCACTCATCTATTCTGCAAACAGAAATCTTGTTGATGCTGCCAACATTGCTGCGTTAGCCTCTCTCTTAACGTTTAGAAGACCAGAATGCACTTTAGGAGGTGAAGATGGTCAAGAAGTGATAGTACATCCACCAGAGGTTGGCTAATTAATGCTTTTAATTATTTACTTGTAATGGAAGCTTGGATTTCAACCAAGGAAGCATTTTCTTAGTTCTCTGTTTTTACCTTTAAGAACCAACTTGGCTTGTAAAATGTACCCTTATTGGAGTCGTACTTTATATCAATTGATACCTCAAACAATCAGAAAATAGAAGTATTGAACTTATTTTGTTTATCATGTCACACTTGAGACCTTTTCAAGTTGACTATCCTTCTTTGTCTAGCCATCATCCTGGTTGCTGTTATACACAACTCAGATGATCAGTGCTTTCCAATCTCATATGCATTCTATAAGTCTGACAGTAGCGGTGAAAATTACTCATGTATCAGATTAATTGGATAGCTGTGGTATGGGAGTGGAGAATGGTTTCATCATAATGTATGGGATAGAGTTTGTAAAGAATTTTTGCCTCTTTATATAAGTTCATTTGACTAATTGTACACCTAATAATTCAACTTGTTTAACTCATTGTGTTCCATGCAAGGTAATGTGCTATTAGGCCTTAACAAAATTATAATCCTAGAAACTGTGGTTCATGATGCCATGCTGGACCAAAATTATTCTCTTAAAGTTGCTTAATGTCCATGAAGTTTCCTAAAATTTGAACTTGGAAGTAGCAATGAAGATTGAATTGTGTCTTGTTTAGAATAAGGGTAAAACAGGGTGTGCTTGCCAGAACTGTTTTCACCATCATCATGCATTACAGCTGTGTATATTTACTTCATAGAAATAACGATATCATCGGCATATTAGAAGTAGTTGAAAGCTTTCATCACTGGTGTTACGAGCAATTGTTTGTGTGGAAGTTGTGCCCAGGCATTGTATTTTAAATAGACTGTTTACCTTCAGAATAAGATCCTAACACAACACTCTTTAATAAGGTCTCTGGAAAGTCACAGACAGAGGAAAACTTTATAACTTCAGAAGTAGCCATATTTCCATGATCTACATCTTGAATTTGTCCACATAAAAAAAATGGACCAGTTACTCTGAACTGGAGATTCAGAGGTCCTTGTTAGAAACCTTGCCTGTTTCTTCTCCCAGTAAATGTTATAGGCTGTGATGATATTGTTGTGGCAGTTACATGTCAGACTTTTTGATGTTTTATCAACTTTAGCCAATTGCATTTTTCATATTGTTAAGCTGATTGTTATCCATTGCATTGTGACAGGAAAGAGAGCCGCTTCCTTTGATAGTCCACCATCTCCCTATAGCAATAACTTTTGCATTTTTCGGTGGTGAGGGCAAAATGGTGGGCAGATTTATACTACAATTCTTTTTTTGTGTCCACTCCCGATGCATATTGATGTTGAGCTTGAAAAGCTCATCACCCAGTTCTTTTAATCTGAACTTGTGCTATGTAGGTTGTTGATCCTACCCAAAGTGAGGAGGCTGTTATGGGTGGAAGAATGACTGTAACGGTTAATGCGAATGGTGACATTTGTGCAATTCAGAAACCTGGAGGGGAGGGTGTGCCACAGAGTGCTATTATGCATTGTTTGCAACTTGCTTCTTTGAGTGCTGAATCCATAACAAAGAAGATAAAAAATGCAGTGAGTTTCTTCTCTAGAATTTTTTTTTGAATGTTGAGGTGCCATTTATTTTCCAATGCTGAATATGTATGCTCTTTTAATGCAATCTATTCTTTTCCTTTACCTTTGTCAGTTTGCTGCTTCTAGAAACACGTGGCTATGGGATTGTCTTTTGCTCCAAAACTAATTTTATTGTGTGAATTGATTTAGGTTGAAGCATACAACACAGAGAGAGCATTACGCAAGATCAAGCGCCACCCTACTTCTGGTGCTGGCAATGTTAGTGTAGCTGCTATTGATGTAACAGAGCAAAATAAAACCATTGAGCAGGTGGAAGGTAGTGAGTTGTCAAGGCATCATATGGAGAGATTAAAGTTGGTACCTGATGAAACCTGCAGCGGTAGAGGTAATGACAATGATGGTGATATCAAACCATCTAAACTAGGTGGAACAGGTCGAGGACAGGGCAATGCTATGAATTTTCTTGGGGGTCCATCAAGCTGGTATGGTGCTGGCACTCTCCAATGTTTTTTTAAAGTGCAAACTTGCTCTTCCAAAAGAAGATTTTGCATCCATCGTTAAAATCATAATCATGAGCTTAGTTCGTTGAAGATAGAAGAAAGTTTTCTGGATCATGAATTTGATTACCTGAGAATGATCTCTTGACCCTAAAGCAATTTAATAACATTAGTTTCCAGACCATTTCTCTGCTATATACTTTAATATTAGTTTATTGCTCTTTGTGATGGATTCAAGTCTGTATGATTATGACTAATGCAAAGAGAGAGTGAGAGCTGTGGAACTGGCATCTAATTAAATATGTCATAAGCTAGTTAGTTATTAACTCCCCTGGATTTGCGGTAATTAGAAATTCTATAGAATTATAATAGGCCTTTCTTCTTGTTCTTGTGCTTCGGAAACTCTAATCTATTTGGTTTAAGAAATTTTCAACTCGATTCTTTTCCTATTTTTTGCGTGATTACTTTTAAAAAGTGATGCAAATCTTCTTTTGTCCTCTCCTCAGGGATCCTTATTCGAAGGTCGTTGATCCTGATTCCCTGAAAGCCTCTCTAGCCTCACGTGGTATGCAACTTGTACATTTTTCTTAAAAGTACAAGAAATTACCTTTGCTTCTCTCCTGCTTGTAAATGATTTCGCTCATTTTGCACCTGCAAGGTTCTTAGTTCACTCGATAAGTAATACTGTATAAACTCTGAAGAATTAACGCAGACTTCAAACTGTTCTATTTTTATGGGAGGCAACTCTTAAATAAATTTCACAGAAACAAATCTTATTTTTTCTTCGAAAGGTACAGAATAGGTAGTTGGAGCTTCATGAGTAAGTTGACAAAGAGGCTGCAGATCTCCTGCTATGCTGTTGTTCCATGGCAAGAAAGTTAACCTTCTTTATTCTGACTGGTAGCATTTTATGTGAATTAATAATATATTATGCCTGGGCATTGGCTGTGGGAGAGTAGAGTAGCAGTAGTATTCCATAAAACAGGGTGCAGTTATCATAGATTGATTTAATACATCTTATGGTGGCCACAGACCTTCTGTCTGTATACAAGGTGCTTTAGTCATCATTTTGGTGAAATAATGGATAATGAACCCATATATGCATTCTGAATGTGTATATTTCTTCGAAAGGGCAACCTGATAGACCTTTTTCAAGTATTTTTTGTGCCAATGCAACATAGCTTATTAGTGGTTTGTGTCGTGTGTGAAATATGCAGGAGTATCAACACGGCATGTGAAACAAAAAGGAAGCGAGGAAAATAGTCCCAAAACTGATCCAGAGAAACCAGCCGAAGATATTAAACAAGCAACTTTAGCTACAGATACATCTGGAACTGCACTGCAAACAAATGGAGAGAAAACATTGAAGGATGCTGTGAAGCCCAAGAATAAGAGGAGAAAGAGAGCTTCTCCCAGCATGAAAGGAAGTTAGATGAAATTCTGAGCAGAAAAACATCTACCTTGCAGGTATGCCAGTGAATTCTTTTGGGAACATGATCCATTTGCTTATCGTTTTAATGAACTCCTTTTGGTTTCATTTGTCATGGAAGCTCCATGTCACCGCCCTGTATAACACTCAGATAGAGAGAGGCCTGCCCTCTTTCTTTTCTTACACCATCTCAAATGAGTGGAATATCAGTGCTATATCGTGTGTAGGTTTCTCCTGACAAATTGGGTCCGTTCTGTCATTTAATGAAGTCGATTATCACCTTGAAATTTTCATGGTACTGATTGTCGATCCTTTTCAGATCTTTGACACATGCTTCCTTAAAGTCCCCCTTTATTACAATGAAGGGTAACTGGTGTTGGAAAATTCAACTTCATATTCAACAGCTAAAGACAAGAATGAACCAGCAGTGGCCAGGATATACTGAAGTGGAGACCAGAAAGAGACTACTCTGAACTCTCTTAATGATTGTCTCTTGCTAATGGATTTACACGTGTTGGCTGCATGGTTTGTCACCCACTTTGCTTGTGCTGCTTAAAGTTGCCCTTTATCTGCCCCTCC
>Ga0325410_1000764_pt1 | contig 34086 bp, 20 predicted proteins | sample PopdelMetagenome_16_FD_206182 | JGI IMG/M metagenome (GOLD analysis project Ga0325410, IMG submission 206182) | Populus deltoides microbial communities from Bellville, Georgia, United States - Xylem-PdIQD-R3 | ecosystem: Host-associated > Plants > Phyllosphere > Stem > Wood/Secondary xylem...
TGATTCGAGGTCGAATCCTTTCGAGGAGAGAGGGGATGATGTGGACCAGCCTAGAAACACCAGCAAGGACCCATTACATGTTCCAAATGGTCCAATGACTCGGTCCAAGACAAAGGCATTGAAAGAGACATTGAATGCATTGGTTTTGAATGTTTCAACCAAGTCAGAATTGAAAGGTCCATTAGAGTATCAAGAGGAGACCCTAGTACATCTTATCCATTTGCAAGAGGGGTCCAACATAACCTTATTTGGGCCATGAGGTAAGGACAACAAAGGAAACAAAAGAATCCTTCTACAACTTGGAAACAACATGGGTGGCTACCTTTTCCTTTTGTTTCTAATATTTTACTTCCTTCTCTTCTTCTCATGACAGAACATGGATTTAATATTATGGGCTTTGTTTTATTTTGTTAGCTACAGCCCAAGGCTTGTTTGGGCTTAATTAATACTTTGTTTTTAGTTAGGATCCAAGGCTTGTTTTGATTAAGTTATGGGTTTTTCAGTTTAGGGTTTTGGGTCAGTTTTAAGTGGACCTCATTTAAGTCCACATAAGGGGTCCATTAGGGTTAACTTTTCAAGAACTATTTAAACTCATGCAAGCCAAAATTTCGGGAGCTTTGATGATAATTACTTCTGAATTTTTCAGTTTTAACGTGTGAGAGTGATTCTTGCATTCTTCAGTTCTTGAACGAACTGAATCTGACTTATCAAAGATTAACTGGCTTCGTGGCGTCATTCTACTCAATCCAATAGTGTTGGTGCCTTGGGGCAAGTTTCCATTGTGCACACTCCTATCAAACCTATTTCGGCTTTCCGGGATCAGATCTCAATCTTGATTGTGGGTTGCGTGACTACGTGATCACGAGGTTCGCATCAAACCCCCTCCTCGGTTGGTTTCAAAAGTCTGGCTTCCATGTTGTAGGAATCTATCCTTTCATGATGCTTTTGGTCATAATTTGGATTAGCGTCGAGATCTGGTATGGATTGTTGATTTAATCTCATAAATATCTTTATTAAGAGTACATCCACAAGTTCAGAAGCCCAAAGTGCTTCTCTCATAGTACCATCACCATCCTCTTCACAGCTTTGCGCTTATCCACTCTCATTGATTGATCTGGTTTACAAAGTAGAAGAAAGAATGAAAAGCGTGGTTTGAGGTGAAAAAAGTCAAAAAAGAGATAGAAGAGATGTTGCAGAAGAGAAGATTGTCTGTTTTAAGTTTGTTAATTATTAGTTAATGAAAAATTAATTAAATTTATGTATGAATTTTTATTTGAACCATGTATTTTAAAATGTTTGAACTATGTATGAATTTTTATTTGAAGCATGACTTTTATTTATTTATTTTAAAATTCCTTATGATTTTATGATCCGAATTTATTTTGTATTTTCCGTGCCATGTTAAAAATGTGTTTTTAACAACCTTGTCCCATATGGACGGATCAGGCCTAACCCTATAACCAACATCTCCCACTCGCCCCTGAAGGATTGGATCTATCTAACACATTATATTTCAAACTTGCACAAGAATTTTATACTTGATGAACGGACCGTACGACCTGAAGCACATAGTGAAAAGAGCTTCAATATATTAATTATTCTTTAACGTGTATTAATATACCCTAAGCATTTTTAGTTACATATGACTGAATATAATTCAATTCCTCAAGAAGTTCATACTCAATCCATCCTTACAACTACAAGTATTCTAAATCATATCAAATTTATTCAAATGATATGATCTCGGCCGATGAATACAATTAACAGATGTAAAACTAAAATTATTTTTTATTTCGCTCTTATATTAATCAGATCTGAATTAACTCGCTTTCCTAAGAGTATTCATTTAAGTAGAATCATTTCATGACCATAGGATATACTCCTAAAGTAGCGATCATTTATACATCACCTCTTGATACAGTTAAAAGTCACAAAGGGTAAGATTTTGAGATCTTAGATATGATTTCTAGGACTCACATAATAAGTGTATGTCATTGCTCTTTTTGTTAGATGAAATACATCATACGAGTCTAAGTCTTGTTGCTAAAAACATAGACTTCAAATCAGAAATTTTCATTTGTTCATTGTCATTAGCGGCAGATGAATAATTTCATACTCAACTTCAATCATAATAGACACATGAATGGTGGGAATTCATTCCTGGCAATTCTTTTATGTAAAAACCTCATCTTGGTCCCAACCAAAATGACTTTTTAATAATTACTTTGAGTTAAAATTACTCTCATTAAGCCCAAATCACTTATTGAGCATTAAAACTCAAATAGTCTCATCTCTACTCACCTTACAAGCGCTAGAGGTGATTGATCATGTGAGTGAGCCAATCTAAGTCTATCGACATACTTTAACAAATTATATTATACGATATTCATAATATATTCCATAAAACAAATAATGAATAACATGATATACTAATGACATTTATTCATTATTCAATCATTATAAGCCTTCATCATTCAATGTTTCTAACCAAGGTTTGATTGATATCGGCTAACTAATCCAACAACATAACATATATTGAGACATGTGCATATCATTACATACATCAAACTACCAACGACATTGGCATAAGGTGCTATGGACATTTTCTATTTTCTTCTAGAGTCTTGGGACACATATCATGGCTCAGGCTCAAGCTTTTATCAATGGGGGTCACCATTGGTTTATTATCTTGCATATAATAGCACTCTAACATCTTTGTCATGTAAGTCTCTTGAGTTAAACCCAAAAGCCTTTTAGTGTGATCTCTTATGATTTTCACACCAAGAACATAGTTGGCCTCACCCATATCTTTCATTTCAAAGTTTGATGATAACCACCTTTTAGTAGTAAAAATCATTTCTTTGTCATTTCTAGCTATTAAGATGCTGTCAAAATATAAAGATAATATTATAAAACTATTGTTAGACCATTTTAAATACACGCAATGGTCTTCTTTCATCATTGTAAAACCATCCTTAAGGATAGCTTGATGAAACTTGGATGTTCCATTGTCTAGAAGCTTGTTTAAGACCATAAATAGATCTTTTAAGCTTGCAAACTTTGTGCTCTTATCCTTTAGTCTCAAATCCTAAAAGCTGATCCATATAGATCTCCTCATTTAGTTCTCCATTGAAAAATACAGTTCTAATGTCCATTTGGTATAACTCTAGGTCCATATGTGTGACTATAGCCAAAATAAGGCGAACTGAAATAATCCTCACAACTGGTGAGAATGTATCTTCATAATCAATTACCTCTTCTTGAGTGTAGTCTTTCACTACTAGTCGAGCCTTATAACGTTCTATTGACCCATCCGCCTTACGTTTAATTTTAAGAACCCATTTATTTCTAATGGATCTTTATCCTGATGGCAAATTAACCAAGTCCCATACTTGATTTTCTTCTTCCATGGCTTTAATTCATTCTCTTGCTTTAGAACCAGATAGAGCATGACTGAATATTTTAGGCTCTTCATCATCTTGTAGAGAAATGATCATGAACGCTTTCCCCGTAATCTCAAATCGACGACGAGAAATTAGTTCACGAATGCTTCTACGAGGTTGAGATTGCTCATGATCTTACTCCATGAGAGTAGGAATAGATAAAATATCACTTTCATTGTTTCCAATAAGATTAAGAGTTTCTTCTAAGTCCTCTAATGAATGGCTTGTTGCACCATAATCTAGATTTTCATTTCAAATAATTGAAAATCTTTATTAACCTCACTTGTCATTGGTAAAACCTTTTCTAAGAATACAACATCACGCGATTCAATCTTTATCACTCTTCTATCAGCTTTTTCACCAATAAATTAAATCTTTTAGAATGTTCAGAATATCATATAAAGATACACATTGCCCTCCTAAGACTAAGTTTTTCATATTCATGAGAAGTATTGTGAATATAAGTTGCACACCCTCATGGATGCAAATAAACTAAATTAGGTTTTATGTCGTATCATAGTTCATAAAAGGTGGATGTGACAGATTTAAAGGGCACACGATTAACTATGTAAGTAGCAATTAATAAAACATCTCCCTAAAAGAAAATTGGTAAGTTAGTTTGCAACATCATTGGCCTAACAATGCCAAATAGAGTTTTATTCCTCCTTTCTGCTACACCATTTTGTTATTGAGTATAAGATATGGTTAGTTATCTAGTTATACCATTTTCATCATAATTTTTTAAAAAATATTTAGATAGGTATTCACATCCTTGATCAGTTCTTAAAGCTTTGATCATGGTGCTTAGTTTATTCTCCACCAGATTGGTGTATCGAATGAAGCAATCCAATGCTTCAGACTTATATGAGATCAAATAAACATGATCAAACCATGTGAAATCATATATAAATATGATGGAATAATTTCCTACATGTCTTGCACTCACATTCATTGGGTCACAAACGTGATATAGGTTATGTCCCTTTATAAATGTGATAATGAAATAATCTTCACTAGAAAAAAAGTGATATTTCATAGTACGAACATCTTTATAAATCTTGTCAAGTTAATACAGAGAGTTCAAGATAGGAGAAGAGAAAGAAAAAATTATTTTTTCAACAAATGAAAACTTATACCTTGATATGGGTTATGTTCCCATATATATATATATATATATATATATATAGAGGAAGCGATTACTTCTTATAATAACTCCTCTACATACTTAGACCATATACATCCCTCATAGGTGGACTAGGTCTAACCCAATAACCAATAAAGTGAAAATAGATTTTAAAAATAGATTTTTAGGTTTTGAAAGTCGAAACCTAACTTTTCAGCCACCTAAAATGTGTGGGATTTAACTAGTAAGAGATGTGTAGTCTCCCTAATTAGAAAAAGAAAAAAGATCAAGCATACAGGCCTATCATTATAAGCTCACACATAGTTGGTCTTCTTTTTTTTGGGTTAGCCCACATAGTTGTGCTCTTTTTATATTTTATATTTTTTTATTAAATTTAATTAAAATTCATTAAAATAAAGTAATTGAAATTTCATTTAGGATGTTATACCGTTCAATTTTATTTTATTTTTCAAATAAGTTTTATAATTTTTTTAATATTAGCAAACACTTTTTTTTTATAGCCATTGATATTTAATAAAAAACAATTCTTAAAGTTTCATCAAAATTCATTATAATAAAGATTATATTTAAGATATTGTTTCATTAGATAAGATTATAGCATTTGTTTTATAATGTTATCAATCATTTCCTTAATTATTATATATTAACCTACTATGTAATTTTTTTTAAAGTTTGTGGTAATTATAGTTTAACAAATATTTTTATTCAACTTGTTGAAGAAAAATGTTTTTCTTTATGATTTTATTTGTTGTCTTTTCTACTAATATCTTTTTTATTATCATATATTTAATTAAAAATAGATTCCAAGAAATACCTCATAATAGAGAGCAAGTAGTATTTTATTTTTATTTGTTGATACATTAGCATCAAGATTATCAAAACATATTTTTTTTAATTAAAAATTGCTTTTATGGTTATGACAAGCTATAGTTTTAAAAAATAATTATTCTGATAAAAAAATATCAAAAACAAGGTAGTGCATTAATAAGATTAAGGGGTTATAGTTAAAGAAGATACCTGTTTTTATCCTTGATTTCAAATTGTTCAATTTGTTTTCAATATTTAATCTAATTGCTTTCAAGTTTTATTGAATAAACAACACATCTAAAAAATATTTTTAATACTAGAAAATTATTTTATTTCAAAAGAATTTGAGTTATTATTTTTCTTGCAAACAATAATTTTATTATTATATAATTAGATAAAAACATTAAAAAAACTCTTCATAACACGAGATCAGATATTTTAATATTTTTTTTTAAATTAAAAGGTATTTATGAAAAACATAAACACATACTAAATAAATGTATTAACTTTTTTAGCTTGTAATTAATTTTTTTTCTTGATATTAAAAAAACATGATAATAATATCTATAATTTTTTTATGCTTGAAATTTTTTTTAATCTAACTCGCAGTAGATCATGGATGAGACGGTAGCTACCATTGCACTTATATTGTCCCGTTTTAGCTGGGTCTTTGTAAGGAAAAATTTAATTTGTCAATGTCCTGGTTTAATTGTTGCTTGGGACATAGGCTCAGCAGTGGAGGATCTTCATAGATGCACGGGAGAGTAGTCGTCCTGAGGTTTTCAATTTTTTCAACAGTTGCAAACACTTAAGTCCTTATATTTTTTAATTATTTAATTCAATCCTTGCATCTCAAAATTTATTTGCAATTGAATTTGTGGAATCAAAATCTTCTTCTTAAAAGAGTGCTTTCAAAATATTGTTTCTTTTTTCACACATAAGATTTAAGATGATATTTATACAAAATATTTACAATATAAGACAATCAAAACTAAAACAAATATTTAAAAATAATTATTAAGTTTTTTGAGTTTTGAAAGACTCAATCATTATTTTTGTCTCATGCTTGTTAGTTTTGAATAGTTTACTCCTATTGTCGGCTAGTTCATATTGTGGTTGCTTTTGTAATTATAGTTTCAAAGAAACAGTTTTTAAAAATTTATTTTTGTTGAGGTTTGTTTTAAAAAATTAAGTGTTTGGTTAAAACTGTAATTTTGGTTTTAGAAAAGCAGTTTCTTAAAAATTACTTTTGTTGAGGTTTGTTTTAAAAATTGAAGTGTTTGGTTAAAACTGTGTTTGAAATTGAGGTTAAACAAAAAACAATTTCATGTTTGGTTAATATGCTTTTTATATTGAGGTTTGATTGTGAAATTACTTAAAATGACATACATCCACACACACACACAAAATTGCAAAATATTGTTGATTTATAATTATGATTACATAACCCAATGAATAATCCTTGTACATTATATTTTTCTTTTATTATCCCATCAAACTATTTGTTATTCCATCGTGTATAAAATCCATATGTGAAGGCCTCTGCGATCTTTGACTATCTGAGCAAGCTATAATTTGAGGTAAAAAGTAATCTAGAATAAAATTGGGATTGCGATCATATTCAGCAAAAACCTCATAATCTTGTGATCTCCTTCTAATATAGTTATATAGTGTCATTGATACAACTATAATCTCAACTTGCGTTTTTATATGGATAAGCATGCATGTTTTGTAAAATTCTCCACCTCTGTTCCATACCCCAAAAGAACGCTCTATCACGTTACATGGTGATGAATGTGCACAATTAAACACTTCTTCTCGACCATTTGGTTGTCCACGATGCCTAAAATCTTGTAAGTGATACCTCTCGCCTTTGAAAAATCTTGTCAATAGCCTCAAGAAAAATATATGTATCGTGTGTATTATCTTCCCATCCTGCCCACACAAACATTGGCTGCATGTTGAAACTACAAGCAACCATGACATTTTGTGTCGGTACATCTTTTCTTCCAATAAATAAAATTTGTTTATCAGATAATATGCAAGCATGAACATGTGTGTCATCAATTGTATAGACACAATTCTACATGAAAAAAAAATGTAAGTAATTAAAAACATTAATAAAATAATTGATATTCATTTAAACAACATAAAAAAATTGCTTGTCTTACCTTGAAATATAACATATATCTTGGATTCATTGCAATTTCTCTTAGGGTGTTAGTAAATTATGGATCTACTGATTTAATGACTTCTACAACAAACAAACATAATGATTTAAGGACTTCTTTTATACATCTACTAACAGTTTCACCTGAATGTTGAAATATCTCCTACACTTCCCTATTTGATGTCCCTACTGCTATTGTAAATAGAAACATTGCCATATTTTCAATAATACTCATTCTTTTTGGAGGTTTTAAGCCATAATGTGTATCTAAATTATTAGACTGACTCAATAAATTTATTGTGTCCATCTTAAAATGTTAACATATCGTTTCTAATGACCTCTTAAAACTTCATTCAACCAACGCATCCTTGTATTGTATGAAACCATACATGGTTCTTTATGTATATAATTAATATAATACATGTTTATGTGCATATAATTAATTTATTCATATCAAATTGTCTCTTTAAAAACATTCACCATCATCATCACTTTCATCATCATTGTTATCGTCATCATCATTATTGTCGTCGTCATTGTCGTTTCCATCATCGTCATCTCCAGCATTAGTAACTGAGGCACCACTACCTTCACAACTAGGATAATTAATGTGGTCTACAATGGAGTTCATTACATTATCATAATCGTCATCAAAATCTTCGTTATGTATGGCATTAAATCGTGGATCATCCATATCTTCAAATACATGTAAATAAAAAAATGATAGGTTGTTAATAAAATACAATAAATCCAATTAAATATCATTCAGTAATAAAAAAACAATCAAAGACTTGGGAATAATAACTTTATCACAAACTTGTCAAGCCTAAGAAGGTGTTTCACTTGCCTGTAATAAATGCAGTTAAGATGTTTGTTTTGAAGATAGTTATTTTATTGGAATACATGATAGAAGCATCCCTCCTTATATAGAAAAAAGTAAATGATGCCTTGCATAAACAATTTGAATTTATTTGTTGACATTATTGAAATAAGCATATCTACATATCTTTTGTACATGTTTTGCTTTCAATATAATTATTCGCACAAGTTCTGACATATATGAGCTATAAAATTTAAACATGGATGTTCTTTTGTATCAAACATCTTGTTACTTTCATGTGGCATCAACCAAATTATTGTCTTGCCTTTTTATTCAAGATTTTTTGTTCCTATATTTTTGTTTTTATTATTCAAGATTCTTTGTCCCTATATTTTTGGAATTTTTGTTTGTATGGTAAGTTGCACTCTAAAAGCTATCACATGCATCATTTTCATTAGCAGCTTTTTCAAATAGGCATTCATTTGCAGCCTTTGGTCATCCTTTACTTTACTATTTATTTTTTTCTTTTCATACATTTTTCTTGTGTTGGCCGATTGTCTTCACCTTTATTATCATTATCTACTTTTTATTTTTTATTATGTTAGCATCCATCTTATTTGGGTAATAAAGCTACTACTATACAAGGCTCCATTCCTTATTTTTTAAAGTATGATATTATATTAAAAGTCACACATCGTAACATGAATACTTCAAAAATTTATCATCCAAAACGTTGCACGTTGTAATATTTATTTCCACCAATATTCACAACAGACATACATATTGAATTATTGACACAAAAATTCATAAAAATAAAAGTATTACATATTTACGGTAAATAGTTATACTCACTAAAATATTACATGTTTATAGTAAATTAAATGACATCAAGCTAAACAATGCAATAACACAACATCCGTAAAAGAGAATATGTTTTGGAACAACAGCTAATCTTTTAAATTACAATCTGAATAAAAAGAAATATGGGTGACCCAACAGTCCGATAACTCACATAAGAAATCCATAACTACAACAACATTTAAATAAAGATACAAAGCAATTAAAAACAACCAAAATGGATATGCCCACATCTCCCAACTTCAAATGTTGAATAATACAATGAATGAAATTAACTTCTGCAAATGAAAACTATTCTTTTCAAAACCAACAGCTCATTATTCTGCAAATAGAAACATGTATAAATAAATTATCAAGCATGTCAAATAACATAACACACTAAATTTACCTAGCACTTTAACGTACTTAATAAATTAACGCTTTAGAAAATAAAATCATGTCATGTCAGCTAAGCACGTTTATTTCATGTATACATTCACTTCAACCATTTCAACTTCTCTTCAAGACCACCCATACTAGACCACATTTCTCTTTTCCTTCTTAAACTCAATTACTCCGTAGCAAAGTTATGAAAATCATCATCAATTGAAACTTCGAGAATTGAGTGGAGCTCAGTCATCACCTCGGGAATATTACAGCCTTACCGATCCATATGTAAAGAAGTGGAATCACTCTTAGTCGACATACTCTCAAGTAGTTGATCCTATCTTGACAACAGCTAAACACCAATTCCAGACATCTTCTTCTTTCTACCTCGAACCTTAGAAGGATCTCTTTCTTTTCTTTTGCCACTACTCTTTGTGTTGCTCTTGCTCGCCATATTCACCCGACCAACCATTCGAGACATGTCATTCTCAAATTTAGAATCTCATCCTCCTCTAAATCATCGCTTCCTTCCTCCAAATCAACACCATCAATGTTGACATTGTGTGTGCCAGGATTGACATCATTACCACTAAGTACTCTTGACGATGGAGCTCCTGCATACTCTTTAGTAGCAACAATGTTGGAATACATTCTATCAAATTTAATCTTCAAAGACGGTTCAATACCAGCATGTCTAAATTTTTTGGCTCCTCTAATTTCCTATATAAAAGAAATAAAAATAATTAATGCAACATCATGTATTTAAAAAATTTATGAAATCTGACAACAACAAATAAAATCATTAGGATCATGAGGAATTAACCTGAATTTTCGCTTTCCACCACTCATCACTAGTTGAAATTGTTCATAATTCACTACTCCAACCTACACTAGTTTCATAAATTAGCTTTGTCTGTATCCTCTAATCATTTTTGCATCCATCCCATTTGTTTTTCAGTTGTGTTTTAGTGAATGCATGGCCAGTTTGTTCTTCGAATGATGTTATAAGAAATTTTCATTTCGTTTTATCGAAATGAGTATTAGGTTAGATCTCATTCTCATATCAATGACCTTAATACATAGGTCACAAAATGTATACAACATTTTCTTTATCCAAGCAGTCTTATCCATAGATTCAAGACCTTCCATTGTATTTTTTAAAACATTTAACAAAAAGAAACAAGCAATGATATCATGTTTATATGCAAAAATTAGCATTAACACAAATACAAAATACTTATTATAAATAATAAGAAAAACTAAAAAGTATAAAATGCATGTTGTGGAACACTTTAGTTTATTAAATATATTTAACAAAGCATACTTTAATAACCCTTCTTTAAGGAAAACTAAAAGTATGAGGTGTTGATATAATGTAGTTTTAATAATTTGTAAGACAAAACAAAACAAAAAATAGTAGGTTATGAGGGGTAATTATATAGATGACTATAAGCAAGTCACATGCTTGCTTATTGTAAAAATCAAGAGTGAATTTTAATTTGTTCTTTACCCGGCTTTCTACTTATTGGATTTCAAGTTTTGAAACTGACTACCTTATCTATTTGTCGGGGTTATTATTGGAGCAATAATTTTTAAAAGTGAATTTCATTTATGTTTAAGCATTGGATGCTCTTGGATTTCTTGTTTCCCTCAATATCAAATGAAAAGCATGAGGGACATATATTAGAGTTAGCATCAAAGTCATACAGTACAGACCAAGTGAATTTGTTCAAGACTTTAAACACTGCTTTCTACAAATCAAACCCAATCTGTAATTCAAGACTTTCAACACTGCTATCTACAAATCAAGCCCAATCTGCAATTTATGACTTTTGTTTGTTAGAAATAAGATGATTATTTACTCCTCTATATGAATAAAAAAACCTCAGAACTTCATCAATTATACAACACCCTAATTCAATCCTCACAAACAAATATTACATTTCTTTCTAGCTATATACAAAAAGAAAATAAAGAAGCAACAATTAAATCTAACTATTAGTTGAACTAAAGGAAACCTATTTTAGAGCAGACAAAACACATGTTAATAAATTAATCAAACATACAAAACTCCATAAAACATGAGTAATTTCAATAGCGAAAAAAATGTAAAAAGAAAAATCATCTACTTTTAAGAACAGGTTGCATACGAGTGCAATAATTTGTAGTTAATTAACAACATTGATAATTAATCACAATAAAAACAAAATAATGGAGCATCACAGAAATTAAAATTTGTAGATAATTAAAATAAATTTTAAGATGGAGATAAGGAAGAAACTCATGATTACTCTTCTCTCGTTTGAGTTTCCCCATCACGGATCCGTTGTTTATTTCTGCAAACTAAAATAGTAAAAAAATGTTAGAAACATCATATGAAAATCTATGTTGAATTTGATTTGACTTGATGACAAATGAAGAAGGGGGTGCGGGGATATAAGATTTCAATTTATAGGAAAAAAAAAAACCAATACAAAGCTTTGATGGATGAGCTTATTAATCACTGACAATTACCTTTGGGTGAATGATTTTGTCAAGGAAAACTCTTAGAGAAATAGAAGGAGGTAAGTTAGAAGAATACAGACGAGAGAAGGAAACATAGGAGAATAACAAGGCTGGAAAGATTTGAGAATGAAATGATAATGATATATCTTAGAAATGGTTAAAAATGGTATTGTTGATTTTCAGATCTGCGAGACATTTTGGTATTCTTTTTCCAATAGTTTCCTTCTCTGTAAAAAATTTTTCAGTGAAGGTGAGAGAGAATGCACCCAAGAGCAAATGGAAATTGCTTTTCAGAAATTGAGGCTCAGCCTCAGTTTTTTATGAGACCCACGTGCATAAAAACTGTGGTTCATATCTAATCAAACACTATACAACTGCATTTTAACATAACCACACCTACAACCGCAACGCCAAACACCTTCCTAGTGTTTTAGGACTTGTAATGCTTTTGTTAGGGGTCTTGTCTTGGGCGTTCGTTATAGTTTTTTTTTTCTTTTTCTATTATAGAAGCTTGCTCTTGTACCTTTTCTCTCCAGTTGGGCTTGCTTTATTGGTGTTTATAAATTGATCTAAAAACAGTGTAGACATAAATTATGATTTTGTTATTTTAGTTATAATTGCTAAACTCTATCTTGAAAAACTCGCAACTCATGACTTGATTCACATTAAGTTTGAAGTTGAACAAAAAAAAAAGACATCAACATGATAAAACTCGAATGATCAAATAAGATTTTTAATGATTCAGTTGACTAATTCAAACTCAATTAGATCAATTCCCAAATAAATTAAAAAACAACATTGTTTTAATAAAAATAATTGACCTCAATTGACTTGGTAATTCAACTACTCCAAACCTTTTTTAAATTAGTGCCCTGACCAAATTTCACAACTATGCTTTTAGTAGTATCTTACCTCCATTAAAATTTTGTTCAAAATTAGGGTTAATGCATGAAAGTAATTCTTGAAGTGGACTCTCTTTGAAGTTAATGAAAGCTAGCTTTAATTAAGGGCTTGGCTAGCATGAACAGAAGCGTTCGCATTTAGAGGTCATTAGGTCATCTCTAAACAAGTCATGGCATTTCTAGTGCACACTAAATAGTATACGATAAGGCCAGGGCGGAGCCTTTTACAAGGCTAAGGAGGGTTGTAGCCCAGGTTAAAAAAAATTAATAACTCACTTTCCCTTTTCTCTTTTACACAGTAAACGTCCCACTTTCCCTATTTTTTACACAGTAAACCTAGTATTCCACTTTTCCTTCCAATATAAATTAATTAGCAGCCATTAGCCGCCCACTTTACTTCCCCAAGCAACACTAATTAATTAGCCACCCACCTTCCCTTGCAATACTAATTAATTAGTTATATTTTACGGTAAATCTATCTAAATATAAATAATTAAGTGGTTCATATGTCTTCCAAATTACTTGGGGTTTTAGCTATTTTTCTTCTCAACAATATATTATTTTAACTTGGATTTTGAAGGAGAATCTATATAGAGCTGCGCAAGAGTGTAAAAGCATCAGGTAAGAATTTACAAGCCCTGACTTTTTATTTTGAATTCAATGTTTCACATTCATTACAGTAGATTGTTAGTGGAGTAAACAGTAGATTGTACCCTAGAAATTGATGCATGCTAACACACTAGTAGTCTAGTACTAATAATTTACTGATTATTTCAAAGTTAAGTTCTCCAAATCTCCCAGTAGTTCGCATCACTAGTTTATCCTTGTATATTCTGCATTTCATGAATATTCTATTGTGGCATTAGTATCTTTTCATCTTGCACCTGACTTCCTTAGTTCCTTTTATTTAAATAGGTTATAAATTATAATGAAAAATCAAGGAAACAAGAGAGGAAAAACTATGTTTTCATTCTTTAAAGCAAACGAACAAACATCAATCAGTAAAGGACATTCTCCATCCAATATTGATGTCTCAAATCGTAGTGAACAACCACCCCCTTTCAAATCTCAAAGAGTTGAAATTGATGTTAATACTTTTGAACGAGATTCTGGGTTACGAATTCCAATGTGGAAACATCCTATTAATCAACAAGATGAAATTAAAAGAGCTTATATCAAAATGGGTCCATATCAACCTAAGTTAGCAGAGTATCCAATGACTGAATCAGGGAGACAGTATCGTCGATTTCAATACACTTAGTTTCATCAATTTCCTTGGCTAGAGTACTCTTCATCAAATGATGCAGTATTTTGTTTTCCATGCTTTATCTTTGAAAACAAAGTGCCTCGTCATCTCACATTCACCACCGAAGGCTTTAGAAGTTGGAAGAGGGTTAATGATGGGGTTAGATATGCACTTTTGATGCATGTGGAAAGTCCCACTTCACCACATAATAATGCTGTGAAATCTACTGAAGATTTAATGAAAGACATATTAATAAAGTGTTGAATGCACAAACTGTTGAAGAAGTTCAAAAAAATCGGTTGAGACTTATGACAACAATTGAAAGTGTTTAATGGCTTAGCTTATAAGCATGTGCATTTAGAGGTCATGATGAATCTTCGGCTTCTAATAATCGAGGCAATTTTTTGGAGATGATAAGATTTATGGGGAGACTGAATGTTGACATTGATGATGTTGTCTTATAAAAAGCTCCGAAAAATACAAAGTATACGTCGCCGACTATTCAAAAAGAGATTTTGCATATCTCGCGAACAAAGTGAGGAAAAAGATTTGTGAACAAGTTAGAGATGCAAAGTTTTATATTTTGATTGACAAAGCCAAAGATGCATCAAATAAAGAACAAATGGCTATTGTTTTGAGATTTGTTGACATTCAGGGTTTTGTACAAGAGCATTTTTTTTTAGTATTGTGCATGTTTCAGATATTACTTCTTCAACACTTAAAAAAGAAATTTGTGATGTGCTCGCTCGATATAACTTGTATATTTTCAATATGCAAGGTCAAGGGTATGATGGTGCTAGCAATATGTGTGGCGCATGGAATGGACTACAAGCTCTATTTCTCAGAGATTGTCCTTATGCATATTATGTGCATTGCTTTGCTCACCGACTACAACTGGCATTAATTGCAGCAGCTGGAAATCAGATTTTTATTTGGTTATTTTTCTCAAAATTGACAACCATAATCAACCATATTTGTGCTTCTCCCAAACGTCATACCAAGTTACATTATGCTCAGACTATAAAAATTGCACATATGGGAGCTACTGGAGAACATAAGACTGGTAAAGAGACTAATCAAATTGGTAATTTACATCGAAGTGGAACTACTCGTTGGAGCTCTCATTTTGATTATATTTGCAGCTTAATAGATATGTATGGTGCAACTATTATTGTGCTTGAAAGTATGGTTCAAGAAGGATCTTCTAATTCTATACGTGGAGAAGCTGGTGGTTGTTTGATTGTGATGCAATATTTTGAATTTATATTCATCTTATATTTGATGTATAAAATAATAGGGATTACTAATTTACTTTGTCAAGCTTTACAGCAAAAATCTCTTGATATCTTAAATGCAATGGATCTTGTATCAACTACTAAAGCATTGCTTCAAACTTTGAAAGATGTCGGATTTGATATTCTCCTTGCAAATGTGCAATTTCTTTATACAAAATATGAGATTAACATATCACATATGAATGCTTCCTATAAAAAGGCTACAGGTCATTCATGTCAACAACAAGGTTCAGTGACAGTTTACCAGCATTATTATTATGATATATTTAACTCAACAATAGATTTTCAGTTGGAAGAATTAAATTCTAGATTCAATGATGGGACAGTGGAACTCCTTGTACTTAGCTCTGCTTTAGAACCTAAGGACAACTTTAAATCATTTAAAGTTGATGCTATTTACAAGCTTGTTGAGAAATTTTATCCTGAAGATTTCAATGAACAAGAGATGTATTATTTGAGATCTCAGCTAGAGCATTATCAGATGGATGTGATTCATCATGAGAGCTTTCAAAATATGTCTATCATTTCTGAATTATGTCGAGGATTAGCTAAAACAAATAAATCACAACACTATCATTTGATTGACAGGTTGATTCATCTTGTTTTGACTTTGCTTGTTTCCACTGCCACTACAGAGCGGGCATTTTCAGCTATGAAACATGTTAAAACTGTGCTTCGCAATAAAATGGAAGAGGAGTTCTTAGCAGATTCTATGATGATTTACATTGAACGAGAGTTTGTTGAAGATATTGATTCGGATTCGATTATAGATGAATTCTATTCTACAAAACATCAAAAGGTACAACTTTGATAGTATAATTTATTTTTATTTTTATTTTGAATTTTATGTACTTTAAATTTTATTTTTTATATATTTTATGTTATGTATTTAAATTAAAACTTTATTATTAACTTGATAAATTTATATATCCGAGTGAATAATTAATCTTAAAAAATAATTTATATATATTTTTATCATATCACTAGGAAAAATTCAGACTCCGCTCCTGGATAAGGCAATAGTAATATATTGCTTAAATCATGGCAAAGTTAGGTTTTATTTTGGCTGTTCCATCTGAAGTTTGGCACCTGCCTCCTCCAGACGTGAGAGATAGAAAATACGACTGGGATGACTTTTGTCCTCCCCTAGTTTCTTTTTTTTTTAATAAATAAATAAATAAAAAAGAAAGAAGAAGAAAATCCTCCTTAAAAATATTACAAAATACCACGAGCAGATTCATCATTTTATTATTTTAATAAAGTATTTGCCTTCCTCTCTCGCTCGTTGAACATTCTTAATATCAATTAAATAGTTCATTACGCTCAGGTTTTTCTAGAATTTTAAGGATGAAGATAATTACACTCAGGTTTTTCTAGAATTTTAAGGATGAAGATACAGCAGTGTTTATTAGTGTATTGTATTTAAATGTAACACGCTAGTTAATAATAGAATAAAAAAAGAAAGAAATTGCAAATAATGATAGCAGGTGATGCCGTTTAAGAAAAATAGTTGAAAATTGAAATGAATGGAAGCTGGCGTGTCGTCTCCAGCAACCAAGAAGATAATCTTAACCCATTAATCTCTCCGTTCAAGGCTGCAATTAAGTAAGTTTTGTTCATGATTTAACCTCTGTTTCAGAGACAAAATACTTGATGGCGATGGATCAGCCTCTCTGTGGAGAGATTGTGCAGAAGGGGCTCCACCCAACAACTCTGATCTTAAATGGGCTGACCTTGAAGACGCTAAGTAGTTGCTTTCCCCCTGTAGTAGGCTCTGCATGACTCCCATCTTTTATCGCTGAGTTTTTTCTTTGATTTGTTTTTTTTAAATCTTGATTCATGTTATTGATGAGTGACTAATTAAACTAAGAGATCATGGGTTTACCTAATTTTATCAAATCCAAACTATGATCTTTTCCAGATCATCAAGTTAGTAAGTTAATTAATGGATCATTGATAAAAAGTTGTGTTTATATATTAATTACTACTTTAAATTATGATTCTTCTCATTAAAATAATGTCATCATTAATTTGTTTGATGTTAACCCACCACTATCTCTCATGTCTAGGTGTTGATGATGAATTCTTCAAAACTAGCTATTTTATTTATGTTTTGATGTGGATTGGATAATTTGTTTTTTCTAGTAAAAAAATGAATATAAAAGTTTTTTCAATGTGTTTTTTTATATATAAAATCTTAATTATAAATTGAAAAGCCTATATATATACATCTAATTAAGTAAATTAAAAACAATTTATGTTAATAAATAAATAAATAAATAAATAAAGTGTTAGCATTTCTATTTAACTCGCCTCGCTGCAGGTCGAATAAGTTTTTTTTAATGCAAAGAAATAAATGTGTAAGTGTTATTAACGTGTTTTTGACATCGAGTAAAAAAATATAATTATGAATTAAAAATTCGATGCTTACATATAATAAAATAAAGATTATATGTGTTAATAAAAAACATGTAAGATCCCAAATTAATTTTTAATGTAGAAGAAAAATAGGATACTGTTGCAATTAAAAAATACAAAAGAATAAAGATAAGAACAAAAAGAATGGTGTAAATAGATCAAATATAGAGTGATAAATATTTCGAGTGTAATGAATAAAAAAATATTTTTTTAGAAAGAAAGTGCAAAGAAAAAAGGAAAAACTAAAAAAAATATTACAAAAAAATAAAGACAATAAAAAAAATAGTAATAAATAGACTAAGTATAAAGTGATAAATATGTCAAGTATGAGAAAAAAGAGAAAAATCTAAGAAATTTTTTTCTAAAAAAAAGATTTACAAATTTACCATTACTACAATTAAAAAATCAATTATGTCATTTCTATAGTGAAAGAGGGTTTTTTTTAGTATATACTAGTTAGGTGGCAATAATTTGAGTCTTGATGCTGGCAGGACCCAAGGCTATTTAGGGTCATGTACTTGGCCGGGACCCAAGTCTATTAGGGCTTGTGCTATTTGGCCGACCAAGGCTATTTTGAGTCCTGCCCTAGAGTGGCCCCAAGGCTATTTTGGGTTCTGCACCGGCAAGACCTATCACCCAAGGTTATTCGAGTCTTGAATAGGCAAGATCCAAAGCTATTTTGGGTCTTGCATGCGGCCGGGACCCAAGGCTATTTTGGGTTCTGCACATGCAATACCCAAGGCTATTTGGGTCTTGTACATGGCTGAACCCAATGCTATTTTGGGTCCTACACAATGTTGGACCCAACATGGCTATTTATAATATTAATAATAATAATATTTAACTAGTTTGTTCAAGTTTTTATATTTTTAAATTATTTTAAATATATATATATATATATATATATATATATATATATGTATGTATGTATGTATGGTTTTTCTCTGATGGTAATAATAAATGTTTTTCAATTTACTACTACTACTAATAATAATAATAATAATTTATAATTCTATCCTTCAAATCAAATCTATTATTGTGTTTTAATAATAATAATATTTATGATATTAATAATACTATTATATTAATTCTTTTAATTATAGTAAAAAATAATAATATTTATAACACAAATAATACTATTTTTAATTTTAATACTTTTAATTATAGAAAAAATAATATTTATAATACAAATAATAATATTTTTAATATTAATACTTTTAATTATAATAAACAAAATAATATTTATAAGACAGATAATAATATTTTATCATATTAATAATAATATTAAACTTGTCTGATCAAAGTTTATACAATAATATTTTTTCATAAAACTTTTTTAATAATAATAATAATCATAATTGTTTTTATATTTGTTTTTCAATTTTCTTCCATTCTTAATATTAATACTTTTAATTACAATAATGATAATAGTATTTAGAATACAAATAATAATATTTATCATATTAATAATAATATCAAACTTGTCTGACCAAAGTTTCTACAGTAATAATTTTTTTTGAAAAAATTATTAACAATAACAATAATAATGATAATTGTTATTATATTTTGTTTGTATTTTTCTTCTCTGCAGAGTCTGTCGATCCAGCCATGCGAGTCTTTAAACCCAAGGGGTGTAGGAACAAACCTCGGCGACCGGGTCTGCACCCAGCCCACAGTTCTGCTGGCCAAGCGCTTGGGGCTGCAGAACCTGCTTCGCAGGTCTGCACACCCTAGGCTAATGGGTCTGCAGACCCAAGGCTCGCGAGGCTGTAAACCCGCTCACTCTAGGGCTGCAGCCAGGCGCGCAGGTTTGCCCCCAGCGCCCAAGGCTGGGCAGACCCCGCGCGAGGTGTCTGCTGCCTGGGGTCGTGGCCAGGCACGCGTGGTCGTCACCAACACCCTTGCTTGGCAGCCTTAGCGCCAGATATCGACAGCCTGAGCTAATTAATTATAATAAATACTTTTAATTACAATATTTAGAATACAAATAATAATATTTTATCATATTAATAATAATATTAAACTTGTCAAGTTTATACAGTAATATTTTTTTTCAATTTTTTTTAACAATAATAATAATAATGATAATTGTTATTATATTGTTTTTCAATTTTCTTCTATTCTTAATATTAATACTTTTAATTGCAATAAAGATAATAATATTTAGAATAAAAAGAATAATATTTATCATATTAATACTAATATCAAACTTGTCTGGCCAAAGTTTCTACAGTAATAATAATTTTTTAAAAAAGTTATTAACAATAATAACAATAATAATAATAATAATAATAATAATAATAATAATAATTGTTATTATATTTTTTTTCATTTTTCTTCTCTGCAGGGTCTGTCGATCCAGCCGCGCGGGTCTCTAAACCCAAGGGTTGTGAGAATAGATCTCGGTGGCCAGGTCTGCACCTAGCGCGCGAGTCTGCAGACCCTGCTTCACGGGTTTGCACGCCCTAGGCTAGCGGGTCTGCAGACCCCAGGCTCATGGGGCTGCACACCCACTCGCTCTGGGGCTGTAGCCAGGTGTGCAAGTCTGCCCTCAGCGCCCAAGGCTGGGCAGACCCCATACCAAGTGTCTGCTGCCTAGGGTCGTGGCCAGGCACGCGTGGCCATCCCCAACGCCCTGGCTTGGCAGCCTTAGCGCCAAGTATCGCCAACTTGAGCTAATTAATTATTATTAATTAATACTTTTAATTACAATATTTAGAATAGAAATAATAATATTTTATCATATTAATTGTGAAACCCTCGAATAAATCTACATGGAATGGAAAATAAATATTTGTCCGATACAGTAAATTGAATATTTACCTTAATGGGGGTGGTATTGGATTTTTTATGTTATTCAAAGAAATTATTTTTATGTACACACCGGTGTAAATACTATGATATAAATGTATACATACAAGGATAGCGAATTAAATATTACACTGAGCATGTCAAATTTATATTTACCTTAGAGGAATGATATTGGGTTAAGAAATTTGGACAGAAAAGTTTATGTACCTAGTTTAAAAAATGGAAACTTGAAAAATATTGGAAAAAAAAGACTAAAATAAGAATAAAAATTATATGAAATAAAATAAAAATAAATAAAAAATAGTAACACGTAGTTTAATGAAATTTGAATTCACCAATTTGAATTCACTAGTAACATGTAGTTTGATGGGCTGTTGAGAAGCGCCAGTAAAGAGATTGTTGTGCTGGCGAAGAAGAAGTTGCATCTTTGGTCTAACTGGTGTGAACGCCGCTGGTGTAGAAGGAAGAGGTGTTGTTATTGCTTTCCAGAGCTCACCGTGCCTATGGAAGAAAAGGTTGCACCGTTGGAGGAGAAGAAACTGGAGGCAGAAACAAAGGGACGAAGGCAATGGGGATGGCATGCTGGTTAGTCTCTCTGTGTTTTCGTCTGTTTATATTGTTTCCTTCTGCTCGTCCCTGTCTTACTCTTGTGTTTGTTCTCTCTGGTTTTTCACCTTTTTTTCGTGTGTATATATATACATATATACAGAGATAGGACGAAATCCCACTTTCTTTCTGTGTTCCACAGATGTAGTTCCTCCGACTCCACTGCCCATCTTTAATGAACAAATGGGACTATGGTCTTTTCCTCCTCCTATCAACTCTGCACTTTGTGAATGCTTAACTGGGAATTTCACTCATCTTTCTATCGAAATACTTGAAGCCCTAAGGTAAGGAGGGTGGTGGCCGGATGTGTGTGGGGATGAAGAAGAGATGGAAAGGTTGAAGGGGCTGGTGTGCTCTTTGGTTAGCTGAGGGGAAGAAGAAACTAAAGGGAAAAGGCTGGAATCGGGGAAAAGGGAGTGTTGGTGCTGTGGTTGGGTGTCTGTAGGGGTGCAGTGGCTGAGATGGAGAAAGAGAGGGGCTCTCACTGATAGTTGGCTTAGAGAGGGAAAAGAAATTACAAAGATGAGGGCGATAGCTTGGTTTTGGCCCGGAGAAAAAATTAGGTTTAGGGTTTTTTGTGGTCGCTCTAAATTTTTCTCTTTAAAAAAAATTGTCCTATGTCAATTTTCTTCCCCCCCCAGTGCATATGGATGTAGGTTCACTTATATAGAAAATCCCTACACGTACTATTTAAGAAAATATTGTAATAATTATTGCAGAGATTATCTTCTATAACCAGCACCAACAAATCCTATATATATAGTATATTATATTACAGTAATTATTTTTCATAACCAGCACGAATCAAATCATATATCTATGGTATTTTATATTGCAGTAATTATATATGATTCAATAATTATCTTCTTGACATATTGTTTCCTTAATATTAGTCATGATGCTTTATGTTATCACCACATGTAAACCCTTATTATTATTATTATTATTATTATTATTATTATTATTGAAAATTTATCAAAACATGAGTCAAAATTAGGTAGCAACATAATATATGGAATATAATTTGGATTTTAAACTATGCTAGAAGTAAAGAAAAGAATTAGAAAAGAAAAGAAATGGAAAAAGGCTTTATGACCGAAAATGAAGACTTGGTTTAGGAAGAGATTTTAGTGATGAGTTGGTGTGTAATTTGATTTTTGAGTAGTTATATGAAAACATCAAACTATAATAGAAAGAAATTTCTATATAAATATATTCAGGAATAAAGAAAGGGAAATACCGAATATGACTTTGAAACTATAAGTTAGTTTTAAAAGACTTTTTGGGTATATCATGAAATGAAATGAATGAAATGTTAATTGTGATATTTTCCTTGGATTAGGAGGAGTTTCTGGAGCAGCATCCTCAGCAGCTGGAGGAGCACGCTTAATTGAAGATTCAGATAGGTTCTATTGCACCTTAATCTTTTAATTCAGTATCTAAATTCTTACAATGTTTTAATGTTATTAAGTACTTATAAGGAATTTTTATTGAAGAAAGGCTTAGTTAGAGATGATAATTGTTGAATTAATGATAATTATATATATGTAGAAATATTATGTTTGGCTGTGTTAATCGAGAAAGAAATTATGGTGTTGAAGAACGAGTGTATGAGAAGACAATTTAGTAGTGAAGGGTATGATAATGGAGAGATTATATGAAGACAGAAAAATAAAGTTGGTTTGTTGCTTCCATTATGATGGTGAGCCACTGATTATGTTGTTTTCATCGTTGGATGAAAACCAATGTTTGTTGCTTTCATTATTGAATGAAAGCCATTGTTTATTGTTTTCATTTCGAATAGAAACCATTGTTATGTTGCTTTAGGTCAATGTTTGTTCTTTCCATGGTTGATGGAAATCATTGCATGTTGCTTCCTTTATTGAATGGAAGTTAATGATGTATAATGAAGTATTTTAGGGAAACTCATATCAGGATATAGGAGTATGTAAGAAATTAAGGCATGGAAAAGGTTGTGAAGGTAGAGATAACTAGATGGTGGGTTGGTAAACTCAATATAGGAAATGGATTATCAAGAAAGTGGTTTATAGAAAGATAAGATAATTATTTATACTTGTTAAATCATTTATGTTCTTCAGAATGATTCGAGGATTACCTTTAGTAATAGTAAATTATTTATTAATGTAATTTTTATTTTGTTTTGTTGTATATAGGTGCTGGACCATCATATGCAGCAGGGTGAAGTTAATTGGTTATTAGGATAATTGGTAGTGTTAGGTATCTTTTATACTGATATATTCCTAGGTGTGTATTAAATAGAATTCCTTAGTTATCTTGTAAATAATCCTTTTGTAACTTTTAGTAATTCTTGTGTGATAATACCCTTTTCTTTTTTCTAGACTTTAATTGATGATATATGTACTACTGTTATATTGTTATTGTTTACAAGGTATATATGATGGATGGAAGAATTGTGTGATGTGTTGAGTAATGATGATAGAAGTCCAAGATGGTTGGACTATGTAATGATGGTGGTTTGGGTAATTATAAAATAGTCCATAACTTGGTATGTTATAGATACAAAAGAAACTCTGCTAAAATTTTGGTAGACTCCTTCCACGTGGAAATGCAAATATGATAATGTGTAAAGGTAAATCTTATATATATATATATATATATATATATCCTAAAGTAGTCATATTACTATGATTAATGGACTTACTGTGTCATGGAAGGTAAGGTGTTACATTAATAATAATATTAAACTTGTCTGATCAAAGTTTATACAGTAATTTTTTTTCAAAATTTTTTTTTAACAATAATAATAATAATTGTTGTTATATTGTTTTTCAATTTTCTTCTATTCTTAATATTAATACTTTTAATTGCAATAAAGATAATAATATTTAGAATACAAATAATAATATTTATCATATTAATAATAATATCAAAATTGCCTGGCCAAAGTTTCTATAGTAATAATTGTTTTTTGAAAAAATTAATAATAATAATAATAATAATAATAATAATAATAATAATTGTTATTATTTTTTTTCATTTTTCTTATATGCAGGGTCTGCCGATCCAACTGTGCAGGTCTCTAAACCCAAGGGTTGTGATAACAGACCTCGATGGCGGGGTCTGCTGGCCAGGTGCTCGAGGCTGCAGACCCTGTCTCATAGGTCCGCACACCCTAGGCTCGCGATGCTGCAAGCCCGCTTGCCCTAAGGCTGCAGCCAGATGCGTGAGTTCGCCCCTAGCGCCCAAGGCTGGGCAGACCCCGCACCATGGCAGGTGCGTGTGGCCTGCCAACCTCCTAGGCCTGGCAGCCCAAGTGCTAGGTGTCCGCGGCCCCGGGGGAGTGCCTCTAGCCAGCCGCTTGTGGCCTGCAGGCTGCAACCTTATCATGCCCCCACCAAACAGTGCAATCCATAGTGAAAGAACTCACAGTGCATAGTATCTCGCGCTATAGTAAAACATTGATCCCTTTTAGTTATAGTTAATATAATTTAATTCTTTTTTATTACACAATGCTTTTAAAATAGAACATAAGACACACACACACAAATTAACAAGAAATATAAGGCGTGGCTTTTTCACAAAAGCACTAGACAGAGTTTACTAAGGATTCCTACATTGAAGTTATCGTTTTTCCCTTGAGTGGAGAAAATATAAGGTTTTGTACTAAAGATAATTTGATGTTTTCATAGGTTCATTAGTCATTAAAAGATTACTTATAGGTATGTTAGTTTTTTTCCATATTTTTTTGTACAGTAAAATTATGTTTTTACCCTCGAAGTCAACAAAATTTAAAGTTGTTGGCTAATGGTTTTTTCATCTTTTCAAAAAATTTAAAACAGTAAAAATATTTCTTTACCCTTAAGTTTTGTGTAATAATTTTTCAAAAAAATGTAAAGAAAAAAAAACAAAAAAAATTATAAAAGAATGAAGATAAGAACAAAACAAATGGTGGAAATAGACCAAGTGTAAAGTAATAAATATTTCAAGTGTAAAAAATAAAAAATAATATTTTTTCTAGGAAAAAAAGTGTCAAAAAAAGGAAAGGAAAAACTATAAAATAAATATTATAAAAAAATGAAGCCGAGAAAATAAATGGTTGCTTTATTTTTTTTTCCTTAGCCTTTTGTTAATATTTTATTGGTTTCAATCTCATTTTTCAATGAAAGTTTATGATGCTTTATTTTTTTAATTTCACCCTCATTATTTTAATTTTTTTCTCCCTTTGTTATTTTGTTTTCCAGTTTAACAATTCAATTGAAAATTTTAGTTTGCCCTCTAATTTTCTTATTTTTATTTTCATACTCATTCTTTTAATTACAATTTTATTTTAGATTCTTTTTTTGTAATTGATTATATTTTTCTCGGTTTTTTTTTCAATAGTTGATTTGTTAAGGATTAAGCTTCATGTTTTTTTCATTTATAATGCTTCCGATCTAATAACTCTAGTTATGGATTTGAAAAGTTAATGTCATTCGACATCTTTTTTCTCATTTTCTTTTAGGATTTTATTGTTCTCCAACAGATTTTTTTTGTGATTATCTTCAATTTATTTTCTATAAGTTTATCCTGGTCACAGATTTTACAAGCCTTTTTAAATAGAAGTTTTTTAAAAAAATTATTTTATTTCTACTTGATTTTTAACGATATTATTCTAATGATTTTTTTTTTGTCTTATATAAATGAAATTTATTTTTTAAAATAAAAAAATATTTATTTTTTAATAATATTTCTAACATGTTCAACTTTGCATAATATGTTTTTGGGCTCAATGAGTTTTATTTTTATTTGTGTTTCTATTACCTTGATTGATTTAAATAAACAAGTTTATTAAACACAACTGGATAAATATCTCATTTTGTGTGATTATATATCTTAATTTGCATTCATCTCTTAACTTTGTTCAATTTCTCTTTTAGTTATTGTTAATGACTTCTTTTTATTTATTTACATAGATCATTATCAATTTATTTAATTAGATTCTTGCATAGATTTTCGATTTACACCTTGAATTTTTTATGTAAAAAAAACACATTTTAAAAAACACATTGAAATAACCTGCATGCCCAGTATTTTAAAAAACATTACAACTTATGGTAGAGCGTGGGTTCAATAGCTAGTGATGAGAGAAATAATGAGACGTAGTTGATTCCCTCATGAAATGAATTAGGAACAATTTGGCATTTTAGTCAAATACTAGATAGCTTGCCCGCACTTTGCTGCAGGCTAGGCTGATTTTTTTGTAACGTTAAAAAATGATGCTTAAGTGTTGTAAGTGTATGTTAAAGAAGGCAAAAAGATTAACGACTCGACATCATAGAAAGAGAACTGAAAACAAATAAACACTATTAATCTTTAAGAATCAAAATATGGAAGGATGAAATTAAAAAATAAAATCTATGAGCAAAAAAAGTAAAAAAAAAAACTATCAACAAACTCAGGTGAGGTAGCCAAAACTCACAAGTAAGATCATGCGAATGTGATAATCTAATAAAAGAAAAAACAAGAAAAAAGATGAATCTTAATTTTAAAAAGAATCAAATTTTAAAGGACAAAATAAAAAAGGATTAAAAAAACCTATCTAAAAAAAACCTAGGCCACCCAGCTAAACATTTTGACTAGATCATGAGATGAGAGTAACCTGATTGAAAGCAAAATAAATAAAATAACAAAGTTCATTATTCAAAACAAACAATGTCAAAAGAAGTAATCAAGAAAATAAATAATATATACTCGTGTTAACTTTTCAAATTTATGATCTAGTGACTAAATGAGAAGCACCCCGTCTCAAAAGCTACTTTTTTAAAACTTGGTTCAACCCAAAGGGTTGATCCATGACCTAAGTGACTTGGGGCTCAAGCTAGTCTAGGTTTTAAAAGAGATTAAGGGAAAATTGATCTAGTGTGAAATGATAGAAAACCCAGGTTGACCCGAGTCTCTATTAACCTGAGGCAAATCCAATCAAAATTAGGTCAAAACCAGTTGACTATTATCCTTTATTTTAATTTTTAAAAAATATGATGTCATTTTTGCTTATTCATAAAATAAAAATATTTGGTTGACTTGAGTTCACTCGGTTCAACCCTCTCAACTCAAGACTTGGTAGTTTTCTTGGATCGACTCATGGGTTAGGTCTAAAAACTGTGGAAAAAACGACGGAAGCCAGATCCTAACAAATCAAATGTCAAATGATGAGATAAAAAAATATCAATTAAGAAAATAAGAATCTCATATGGAAAAAAATAAGTATACAACCTAAAGTTTTGAATAGAAGGGAAAAAAATCGAACCAAATTCAAATTAACAAAAGAATGTAAAATAAAAATCAAGAGAATAAGAACCAAATTCAAAAAATGTGAAAAATCAAGATTACGGATTCAATGATGAAATTGAAAACAAATTAAAACTTGATAAAGAGGCTAAGAATTAAAATTAAAAATCAAAACATTGAGAGTCAAACTTGAAATATCATTAAATCTTAAATTGAAAAAAAATCAAATTCACAAAAGAATCCAAAACAAAAATTAAAATCAAGAGAGTGGGGACTTAATTTTAAAAAAAAAACTGAAAAAATTAAAAAGATTAAAATCAAAATCCACTATTTTAAAGCACTACTCAACCTGATAGGTTGACTCGTGACTTAAGGAACCCAGGGCTTAGGCAAGGTTAGGTTTCAAAAGAAATTGGTGGAGAATTGATTTAGTGTAAAGCGGTCAAAAAATCAAGTTGGCCCATGTCCTAGTGAATACAGGGCAAATGGAATCATAACATGGTCAAAATTCATTGACCATTTTTCTTTGTTTTTTTGTTCAAAATGATGTCATTTCTATTGTTTTATAAAACAAAAAGATTTGATTGGTGGTTTGTCGCCATCAGTTTTTTAATTGTATAATTTTTTTAACAATAGAAAGAGATGTAAAAAAGTTATTAATGCAACATAAAACAAAGAAAATTTGTGATTCAGGTAATTAAAAGAGATTCCTCGTGTTGTTGAAATGGCAACCCAAAAAGCAAACTAAAAATACCATAAAAGCGAGTATTTGATGCTTATATTTAATTAATCAATTTAATTTAATTCAAATAAAGTCTGGAAAAAAAAGTTATAGGTAACTTGTGTTTTTTCCAAAACAAATGGAAAATCCCATAAAAAGTTAGAGAGAGAGAGAGAGAGAGAAAACATTTGAAGATGAAACTAGAAAAAAATGAATTAAAAAAAGGAGAAAAAAACTAAGCAAATCCAGGTGAATCTTATAAATTCATGTTAATCTCTCAAAATTACAACCTGTTAAATTCCACATCTAGGTTAAACTAAGAAGTTGAATATCCAATAAATTTAATGTTGAAGGATAAGATGAATTAATTTAATTAAAAACAAACCAAATTCCTTCTAAAAGAGTAAGATTTAAAAAAGAGTACAAAAAAATCGAGGGAATACCAAGACAATTTAACATTGAATGATAAAATAAATTAATTTGATCTAATTAAAAAATTTCTTTTAAAAGAGGTAGATCTAAAAAAGACAAAAAAATCAAGGTAACTCATGTTACTTTAAAAAAGTATGAAAAATCCCATCGGAAGAGGAAACAAATATCGGATGATGAAACCAAAAAAATGATATTAAAAAAAAGAAAACAAAAAACAAATCAAACCCGAGCGAACCTCGTAACCTCGGATTAATAACTCAAACTCATAACTCGTTAAGCTCTAAACCTGGGCTCAATCAAGAAAGTCAATACCCGACAAATTTAATGTTGAAGGATGAAATCACAAAATAAAATTAAACTAAAAAGTTTTAAGAGTAAAAAAAATAGCAATAAAAAATTTAAGGATTAAATTCGATATAAGTTGGGTAATTTGCCAGGTGTGTGGGACTGACATGCCATGCTTACTAGCACTGGGCCTTTCTCATTTTTCTTAATTATATTTTGCAAATATTTTTAATTAATCTTCTCCCTCTTTTGTATGTATTTTTTTAGTTTATTTTATTTTTTATTTCAATTTCAATAATACCCTTTTTATTTTTAAATTGTTTTGTTCACATTTTTTAAATTGTAGTTATTTTTTAATTATTGTATTTTTAAAATATTTCAAAGAGATTGTTGTAATTTATATGTGCTTTTTCTTTTATATTTGATATAAATAAACTATATTTGTATGATGTATTTAAAAAAAGTTGTGTTGTTCTTGGTGCAAAAATAGCTTTTAAGATAAAAAATAAAAATAAAAACACATAAATTCAAAAGAAAAGTGAGTGTCAAATATTTGAATACTCGTCTAAATAATATGGTACGAGACATTGAGGAAAACTAAGGATAAAAATAGAAAATAGAAGTTGTCATCTAGTTTTATGATAAATAATAACCCTAACTAGTCTTTAGAGTTTTAGGTAAGGGGGTTAGTTATGCTAAATAATAAATAATCATCTTAAAGTATCATACCTAAAGCAAATTGTATTGTGCTTGCTTCTAAATAATAAAAATATTTATTATGCTCTTGCTAAAATTGGTCTAAATGGTATGTGTATTCTCATGAAGATGATCACTAAGTCAAAGATAATGATTTGAGATCTAATCCTAACAACAAGGTTAAGTCCTAATTTTTAAAACACGAATGTTGAACTTCATTGGTAGAATACTAATTTATTATACAAAAGAAAAATAAATAAAAAATAAACCTTTAAACTCCCGAATCAAACTTATATATTTTTTTTATTTTAAATGATAAGTTGGTATAACTTTGAAAACAAGTTATTTTTTTCAACTTTTGAAAACAAGGCCCATTTATTAATCTTACTACCTTGGGTTAAGCCTAAATCACATAAAAATATATATTTTTTATTTTTTTATAAGAAACTAACAAAGTTTTATATCTGATTTACAAGATTAAACTCGTTGAGTGACTATAGTGCCAATGGATTGATCATTCGATAAAAACCGTTGACAAAAGCTAAACTCGTTGAGCGACTATAGTGTTAATGGATTGATCATTTGATAAAAACCATTAACAAAAGCTAAACTCGTTAAGCGACTATAGTGCCAATGGACTGATCATTTGGTAAAAACCATTGACAAAAGCTTTTATATATTTAGGTATATATTTGAAAAATATTCCCACCACCTTTAAAACCCTCATTCATGAGCATATTAACATCCACATAATTGAAAACCAACGAAACATCATAAATCATTCCAATCAGTATGTCAGGCTCAAAATCAAACTTTATGAGTTTGGCCAGAATATACTAGAATCTAACCTAGCAACAGCAGCGCGTGATTTCCACGCGCTAGAATAATTGATAGTGCTAAGTTGGGTTGCACATGCTCTTCACGTGTAGAAATAAACTTGCAAAAAAAAAAAAGAAGAATCTTTAGGCTATGATTTGGATAGAATTTTCTGGTTATTTAAGGTGAGTTTGAGTTTGATTTTTTGGGTGGATAGGCACTATGATGAGATGAAGATCATGGTTGTTACCAGGTTGAGATCGAGCTTGTTAGATCCGGGTTGAAGGATTGGGTTCTCTAAGTTGAAGGGATGGATTTTTTGGGTGGCTTCGTCTGGAGGTTTGCTAGATCGAAAGGAAATGATATTTGTCATTGTTATGGTTATTGGATCGGTGAAAGACGACTAGTGATGGGGCTTGGTTCGCGTGGAAAAGATGGATTGTGGATTGTGTCACTATGGCTAGAGTGAAGATTATAGCTTTGACGGTTGATAAAGATTCGGTTGCAGCTTAGTTGTTTGGCTTTGAGGGCTGATAAAGATTTTCTAAATCCAATTTTATTTTATTTTGTATTTTTAGTTTTTCTTGATTTTTTTATAGGTTTAAAAAATCGATTATGATAGCTATCATCTCTTTACAATATTTACAGCACAAAATTATTGAAAAATTATTTTTTACTTTGTATAATGAGTTTGTAGAGAAACACAAGAAAATATTTGAAAAGAAACATTGTTTTGAGAATACTTAAAAAGATAAACTTGAGAGGTGACTAATCTCAACTGGAAAATTAACAATGAGTTAACTTAAAAGATAATCAACCTCAACAAAAAAAATCTAAAAGGGATAGACTCAAAAAGCGACTAACCTTAACAAGAAAACTAAAATGGTCAATTTGAAAGACGACTAACCTCAATAAAAAAAAAAATTAGATCAACTTGAAAGGTGACCAACCTCAGCAAAAAATATAAAATAGGTCATCTGGAAAGGTGACCAGCTTTAATTAAAAAATCTAAAATGGTCAACTTGAGAGGCGACCAATTTCAATTGAAAAATCTAAAATGGTCAACTTGATAAGCGACTGACCTCAATATAAGATCTAAAATGGTTAACTTAAGAGGAGACCAACCTCAACAAAGAAAATCTAAAGTGTGTCAACTCGAAAGGTGTCCAAACTCAATTGGAAAACATAAAATTTGACCAACCTTAACAAGAAATCTAAAATAGGTCAATTCCAAAGGCGACCAACCTCAATTGAAAAATCTAAAACGGACAACCTGAAAGACGACTAACTTTAATAGAAAAACTAAAATAGTTGACTTAAGAGACGACCAACCTTGACTAGAAGACTTGAGAGTTCTTTGCTACAGGATTCAACCAAAGGTGTCTTGATTATAGACTCAATATGAAGTTTTTATCTATATTTCCATCATAAATTGACCTTTGAACTAGATTTTATATATGAAACGAATACATTTAAGACACAATAAATACCATGATAGCTATACAAATCAAATAGATCAAGCAAAATATCAAGAAACCATTGCTTACATTATTAACATATGTGAGATGTTGTTAAACAACTGCAACAAGGAAAGATTATGGTGTGTGTGTGGAGTGAGATGGTGATATAACAAAATATGAGGTTATGTGGGCTAGTAGTGGCAAAAACAATTAGGGAGAAACAAAGTACTAAATAATTAATTAAAAAGAAAACCATTCAAAGTCCCAAAATCCTAAAAAAATGTTAATTAAAACCCTAGACTAGAAGCAAAACATTATGATTAAAACCCGATAAAAAAAACCCAACCTTGAACATAAAAAAAAAACAATTTAACACAACAAATGAGGAAACATAACAATAAGAGATTTAAGAGTAGAGACCGAAGACTAGAAAGTTGCTAGCGAGAGAGATCGAGAGAGTGTATGAGTAGGGGTAGGAGTGAGGGGGGGGAGGAGGGTGAGGAGGTATGCAACTGCGTTAGTGAGGTGCTAGTTTAGGGTTTGAGAATTTTTTTCATTTTATACTTAATTTTTAGCTTTTATACTCTATTTGGTTTTGATTGAACAGGTTTGATTTTGTTCGATTTAGTTTGGTTTGTTTTAGATTTTTGAAACAAAATTGACTCAGATTTCTTTGGATTTTTAATCTTTTTTTTTTTGTTTGGTTTCTTTGGCTTAGTTTTTTCAATTATTTTCTTAATTGGTTGATTTTTTTTAACACCCCTATTCCAACACACATATTTGTGTTTTTATGAACATAGTTATAAACCTTGGCCTGACTTAAAGAGATTCGCCGATTCAGAACTTGGCCTAAACCGAATTTCATTTTGAACTAGATTGTTTTTACCAAACTGACATCATTTCATTAAAAAACATATGAAACAATGTTGTTATAATTAAAAAAAATTAACCAGTCAAAAAATAAGTTGACTAGTCAACAACTAGTTAACCCAATCAACCCATTACTTGGGCTTGGGTTGCTTTATAACTATATTTATGAGAATCATGTATAGTGGAAAGGGTTACTCTTCAATTTTTATTAGTTTGGGTGAAAGGAGGCTTTAAAAAAAAAAATCATCACTTCATTCTTACATAAAAAAAAGAAAAAAAATTCTTTGAAGAAAAATCCATCTTTTATAGGCTGTTTGAAACGAATTCTTTACGTGTTCAATTTTAATTCAATTTATAAATCAATTAGATTCATATACTTGGAAGAGATACATTCAATTTATTTTATTTTCTATATTACCCTCATTACATTTATTTTATTCATTTAAAGGTCTCAAAAAAAAAAGTATTTTAGAAAAAAACATTATTTTTTTAGAGGTTGAATTTCATTTAAAAATCAAAGAGGTTAGCTTTTTATTTACTTTTGTATAATTTTTAGAGATTGAATTCCCTTTAAAATTCAATTATTTATTGACATTAAAAATAATTTCAGATATAAAATATTAAAACCACTCAATTTGACTCAATTTAGAAAATTTCATTCATGAATAAACTCCATTTTGTAAATATAAGAAAACTAATCTCTCACACTAAGATTCATAGAAAATATTTAACAGGAAGATATTTTTTTATAGAATGTTAAGGCATAATAGTTTTACATGATTCATTTATTAAAAAAACATCAATTATTAGATTTATGTGATTTATTAACGATATCCACTAATTAAATGCATGAGATACTTATTCGCTTGTTGATATTTTTTGATAAGTGAATTATATAAGAGATTAACATTATTCATTTTTTTATGAAATAAAATATATAGAAATAAAAAAAAATAAATTTTCCAAAAAAGAGAATCTTCCCCTGCAATCCCCTCCATTTATATATTCAAACTTGCACATCTGGACCGAAGTGCGTCTTACGCAACCTACAACTGGCGCGTGTTGAAAAACATGCGGAACTTTCACTCACAAGCCATAAAGGGTGAATCGATCATCAAGATTGCAGTTTATTGAAAAGAGTATCCAATTTTTGAAAATTATTATTC
>Ga0325410_1000767_pt1 | contig 34051 bp, 18 predicted proteins | sample PopdelMetagenome_16_FD_206182 | JGI IMG/M metagenome (GOLD analysis project Ga0325410, IMG submission 206182) | Populus deltoides microbial communities from Bellville, Georgia, United States - Xylem-PdIQD-R3 | ecosystem: Host-associated > Plants > Phyllosphere > Stem > Wood/Secondary xylem...
ATTTTGATCTCCACCCTGGATAACAGAGTGACTCTCAAGAACAGCTATTATTTCCAGAGCATTTCTGGATCAGTACTTTTCAAGAAAACATCAGAATGTTTAAAGCCAAGAAAACATCAGAATGTTTAAAGCCAAGAAAACATCAGAATGTTTCGGAAAATGATTGTTAGAGCTGAATTATGAAGAAGAAAGGATAAATTATGTTTAATGTTTCAGTGATAGCAGTAGCCCCAACATCTGTAACACTTCAATGATCAGCAGCCAAGAGCAGTTGTGCTTCTTCTTTTATGGACTTTATAGTTATACACAATCAGGTACCAAAATGGATTTAAATGAACAAGGATCTTGCTCTGGCATTTAATTGTCTATGGCCTAATTAGTAATCAATCTGCTTTGCCGGGTGTTTGAAAATGTAATAAAAATTGATTTTTAAATTATTTTTTATTAGAAAATATATTAAAATATTATTTTTTTAATTTTTTTTAAATTTATTTTTGATATCAAAACGATTTAAAAACACTAAAAAAATATTTGAAAAAAAATTAAATTCTAACAAAAAATAAAAATAAAAATAGTTTCAATCTTAATTCCAAAGGGTAATATATAGACATTGTAAGCTCAGATTCCTTCTTTTACCTTGCAAGTTTAAAGGTGTTTTAATTTATGGCATAAACAAGCCTTGTTCTTGTCCACTACGTACAGCTACAATTTGACACTATTAATTGTGAACCTGCACCATCTCAAGAAATCTAACCACGTGTGAAGGAGTATTACTCAACATATTTAGTTCATGTCCTAAGCTTACTCTCCCCGTATATATATATACACACAAACAAGGCGTCAAAAGAAATAGTTCTGTATACAGTCATGGCTTCTGTTCATTACCTCATGATCATAGCTGTCTTCATATTTTTTCCACTTTCATGCACTAATGTTGTCTTGGCAACTCGGCATCTTCTTCACCATGCTAAGGATTTGTCTCCGTTGCCGAAACCTAAATGACCTCCTTTGCCACCTAAACTAACTCCCACACCACCTACAGCAGCACCAACATCGCCATCCCCAGCTAAAACACCGCCCACACCTTCACATCCACCGAAACCAAAACCAGCTCCTAGCATTCCTGTAATGACACCTTCCAATCCACCAAAACCAACACCTTCTCCTAGCGTTCCTGTGTTGACACCTTCCAATCCACCAAAACCAACACCTTCTCCTAGCATTCCTGTGTTGAAACCTTCAAATCCACCAAAACCAAAACGAAAACCATATCCTAGCTAGCATTCCTGTGTTGACACCTTCAAATCCACCAAAACCAACACCTTCTTCTAGCATCCCTGTGTTGACACCTTCCAATCCACCAAAACCAACACCTTCTTCTAGCATCCCTGTGTTGACACCTTCCAATCCACCAAAACCAACACCAGTGGAACCAGCAGTACCGACATTGCCACCACCAACCTCCATGTCACCACCAAAGGATGCAATGCCACCATCGACTAGCTCCGAGTCACCTCCTCTGCATAACCCTGAACCGCATACATTTCCCACCATTCCCAAATTCCCACCTGTCGAGCACTGGCCTATGCCAAAGCCATATAAATTTCCCACCATTCCCAAATTCCCACCAGTCATGCACTGGCCTTTGCCAAAGCCAAAATCATTGCCCACCATACCCAAATTTCCACATGTCAAGTGGCCTTCCTGGCCACATAATCATTGGATCCCAAAAGTTCCCAGTGCAAGTCCTTCAAACCAAATCCATGAGATCACTAGCCCTTAAGGGTCTGTACGTGCTGTCGATGTCTCTTGTCGGTGATAAGTGCTAGAGGCACTAGGGCAGGCGACGATTCCTCTATCTAGATCATCCATGATCAATCCACCAATTTATATGTAGGCCACAGATGGTCCAAATGGAACAGTCGTTGTGATTACCCCATATATATATATATATAGTCAGTGATCAGTCCGCAAAGTTTCTTGTGAAGGTTTATAATTACATTGTTACATGCAGTGTTGAGGAGTGCAAGGCAAGTCATTGTTCTTTGTTTCTACCTTCTAATCGTGAGACCATGCAATAAAGTGTTTTTTTTTTTTTTGCTTAAGTTGATCATCTAACCGTAATGAATATTCTGTCAGGAGTAGAACGATGGTTTCCAGTTCTTAATATTTTTTGCCATGTTGGATAAGAAACTAAGAAGGATAATTGTGTAAAACCTCCGTAACCCATCTCTCTTCTCTCTCTCTATAACCAATAATTAAAAAATAATAAAAATAAATTTTTATATCAAAATTATTTTTAAAAAAATTTAAAGAAAACTAAATTATATAATTTATATTATTTTTAAAATTTAAAGCCGTAAGTGTATTTTCCTCGACTTCTTTGTCACGCGATCCATATTTGACACATTTTTTTATTTTAATTTATCTTTTTCTAATTCACCCTTCATTAATAAATAAAAAATAATAAACCTTCAATTAAGATTAAATCACTCAAAGTTAAATTTTGAGGACCAAAATGAATTACTAAAAAATAAACAGTTAATTGATAGTGTTATGTGAGATTGTGAATAGTATTGGCTACAATTAAAACCAACATATTTTAGTTTCTTACTTAATGTGTGACAAAAAAAAAGAATGAATAAATAAATAATCCGTGTTTAATTACTGTTTTATAATAAAAAAGAAAAGATAATAAAAATAAAAGAGACAAAATAAAACATGATAATAATTTACAAGACCGAATGGTTATATTTATATCATATTTGATTGATAATAAACAAGACATAATAAAACACGAAAATATCTATTATACATTTAATGTATATTATTTTTTTTATCTTACATAGCTAAAAAAGATAATTAGATATTATTATTTATTTATTTTAATTTATTTTGAGTGTTAAAATCAGTAATAATATAATAATTCTAGTTATAAAATCATGATTAACTTAATGATTAAAAAAATTAGAGTTGATTGTGTTTATTCATTACCTAAGCCTTGTTCAATATAATAAATATTGTTTCTGAAAACATGTTATTTTTATAATTTTTATTTTAAAAATATAAAAATTCACTTTAAAATTATCTAACTAAACTTTTTTTTTATTTTACTTTTTTTTTATATACTAGTTAAATCAATTCATGAAAAAATAGTAAAAAAATATTAAACATATAGTTGAATAATACACGTACATGTGACAAGAAATTAACTAGTATTAAAGAGATGTAGTAAATCTAGACAAGACATTTGATTTTACTTAATACATTTGAACCATATAATATAATATAATTGATTCTTAAGGGGAGATTTACTATAAACTAAATTGAACCAATTAGAGAAATATATTGTCTCTTCTACATGGGAATGTTGGAGGTTGATTTTATAAGCTAAAATCAGGTATGATTTAGTCTCCGACACCAATATATATATTAACTTGTTAAAATATAATTGAATTAATAGAATTTTTAATCAACCTATTCAAATCAGTATAAAAAAACTAATGTTATTTAAATATAAATAATTGATTTGGTGGCCAACAAGTCTAAGTTTTTTTTTTCAATCAGTTCTCAAATTAGATCTATTAAATATAATTATAAAAGTAATTTTATTTATTTCAAAATATCCATGTCAATAAATTTTACAAATAATATCATTAACTATCAATTTGGAAACATACCAACAAGTAAAACCCTAGTAATAAAAAAATAATAATAAGTGAATTTAAAAAAATTTAAATATATGACAGATCCAAAATGAATCAATCTAAAACTTATTCAACTTGGCTCAGTCTATACCGAGTTTTAAAAAAACAAGAATGATTCAATTGATCTAAAAAATTAATCCATATATAATTAATTTGATAAAAATTTAGTCTGATTTTTATTTTTTTCTCTAAAAAAATTTAAAATAATATCATTTTACATTAAATTGATTTTTATTTAATTTTTGACCTCGGTCCTGGGTACACAGGTTTCCATGAAAAAGAAAAAAGGTGTAAATTTTGTATGGGCTTGGATTGTATTCCACGAATCCAAAAAGTCTAGGCCCAATTCCACCCATCTCCGAAACGCGACCCGACTCCTGTCCCCAACACTCTATTGCTTTCTTCTAATACAGAAAGAAACGCAAAAGCAGAAAACCTCTCAGTTCGTCGTTGAATGCAAAATCCACTCCGTCGTCGCTATCCCGGTCGGAGATGATCGTTGTTCACCACCAGGATATGAATCAATCCTCTTAAATTACCAGGTAACATCTCAATCCAACCACTCGAATTTCTTATTTCAGCTCCTTTCATATATCATTTCTTCCTTCGTTCCTTCCAAATTCAAATCGCTGATTTTGTCTCTTTGTTTTCCTTTTAAATTTAACTGTAATCTTATGTTTTAAAATATAATTGTATTTTCTTCATGCAAGAATCCAAGTACGGTTGGTTACTACTAATTATTCCAACGAATTTAATTTTCTATATTAGTATTTTTGGCTTAATTTTGTAAATTTATCTTCAATTTGTTCTTTTTTCTAGATATTTTGTGGTTTCTTTTTCGAATTTTGGCTATTCTTACTTCCCGCCGTATTTTGTAGGTTTGTGTTAGGGTTTGATTTTAGGTTACTTACAAGAGTTTCTTTATCAATTGGAAATTGAAAGTTTTAGAGAACATTTATTTATTTCATGGGAGAATTCCAGTGCGGTTATTATTCGTTATTTCAACGAATTTTAAGTATTTTTGGTGTGATTTTATGATTTTCTCTTAATTTTTGTGTTTTGTAGCTAATTCTGGTTCCCATTTTCGAATTTTTTTGATGATGTGTTCTTTTTTTTCGTGATTATTTTTGTTTTTTTAGTGTTTTATTGGTTTTTGCTAGGTTTTGGTTTTATCTTTGCTTTTATAAGTTCTTTTTTCAATTTCTTTGGCATTATTTTAGCTCTTTTTTTAAATTTTTTGCCATATACTTTCTGTTTTCCACGTGGATTTTTCAAATGAAATAAAAACTTTTTATTAAATAACTGAAATTTAATTGGTTATTCATTTTTTTTTTAGTTTAATAGCTAAAAATTGAAATTTTCATTTTCATGATTCTTGGCAGAACTGCCTTTAAAACATGGGTGGAGGTGGCTATGAGTTGGGAAGTGCTTCCGGTGATGGTAAGTTGGTTATTTAACGTCATAACATTTTGTAATTTGATTGTTTTATGCTTATCGGTATAGTAATTATTGGTAGAATTGTGTATAATTGCGGAGTTTGAAGGTTTTCTATAGTTGTGTCATCTTTGTCAAGGATGATGAATAGCCTTGATGTTTTGTACTCAGACATGTGATAGATATAGGTAGAATCATGATGGTCACAGTATATGGACAGTTTGTTTAATTGCAATCTTTAATCTCTGTTCTTAAAGGCTGTAGTTTAAGTTGGTTTTGTTCCTATAGTTAGACAACCTTGTGAAGCACAAACTGAGATTATCAAACTGGTTTTGTTAAAAGAAAAGATGTGTGTCTTAACTCCCCTTCTGATCATCATTTCTAATGTCTGGATGACTTTTGGACAGATGATGACGAGGAATATGATGAAGTCGGGGGTAACCATTTTTTGGGTTTTATGTTTGGGAATGTTGATAATTCTGGTGATCTTGATGCCGATTACCTTGATGAGGTGAGCTTATTTGTCTCTCTTAAGTGTAATCTTTTATTTCTTATATTAACTAAAGTAAAAGGTTTCAATAATATGCACGTGTTGATACATGAATTAATGCACATGCAAGTGATAGTTGGCTTCCTCTTAAAACTGATATTGAGTGAAGGCAGTATTATTTATTTGAGGCAGGGAATGATAAAAAAACATATGAGGCTGAGGCCAGTGAAATGAAGAACTAATACTTTTTTATGAATTCTAAGATGGAGAATAAACTAAACTTCACTGGCTTGGTAATGGTCGTTTGTCATGGCTTGGTACTCAGGGAGGTGATATTGAGTGAAAAGGTTTTCATATTTAAATATTATGTTCAGGCATGTGATAGACATTGGTAGAATCATAATGTTCAGGCATGCAGCAGCTTTGTTTTGCAGCAACTTCTATTTTCTAATCTTATTGTGCAATTGAGTTGTGGCTTGCTATATTTATCATACGTTCTTCTTTTACTTTTAATAAGAAGCGTTCCCATTTGTTAGTATGGTAAGTGTCCAGTTTGAGATTCTCACTTATGTTTCTAAACTACTTATCTTCAGGATGCAAAGGAGCATCTTGCTGCACTAGCTGACAAGTTGGGTTCGTCATTGACAGAAATTGATGTATGGAAAATCTCTATCATGTGTTTTAGCTTTCAATTATGCTTGGGCAGATTTCTTCCGTCCTTTTTTTTTGGCTTGACACTAATCTTAAGCTATTCTAATTTCAGTTGTCAGTGAAATCACCCCAAACATCCACTGACGCTGCAGAACAAGGTGATGTTGTCTGCCAAGGAAAACTATGTCATGCAGTTTTTGATGTTGTGTTAGTATCTTTGGTTCTTTAACTAATTAACCTCTCTTTCTCTTTCTCTGCTGTTTTTTACTTATCTTGACTCACATTTACTGGTATACAAGGTTGTGAACTCTTGTATTTGATTTCAATTTTGTATGTCAAGTACTTGGGAAGCTTTCTAATTTGATCATAGGGCTATGTCTTATAATGACGGTTCTATTGAAAAGATAACTTACTTTTAAGGAATGAATTTGGTGTTCTCAAGTGTTGATGCACACATATTGCCAGACCAATGCTTGGATTTGCATGAAAAAGCAATAACCTATTAGGGTATCTTTAACTTATTGAATAATAATAATAATAATAATAATAATAATGAGACTTAGGAAATCGCAAAAGAAGATGCTGTCATGAAAATTCTGAAAGATATATGTTTTATAATTCAATGAAAGTATGTAGCAATGCACGTGCAACCTCATAGGAAAGACATCAATGAAACAGAAATCTGAATAATGAAGACCCATATTCCTGTAGAACTCTTAAGAAACACCCTAAAACCACCCAAAGCATGATACCATAGGGATGCAAGGAAACTATCTGATCTGACAACATTTTTCTGCTTGGCCAAGCCCAGATTTGTTCTTTAAAAAATATATTGTGGAATTGGGGAAACATAGTTCTTCATAAATTATGTTATCCCAATTACTTAATGCATTCAAAATGAGAATAGTCGCATGCCATTGCAGAAAGTGATGCCTGTCCGGGTCTTGACATTATTTCAAATAGAATTTATTGAAGAAACATTAAACAAAAGAAGAAATAAAGAGCACTTACTCAATTTAAGTTGTGCTTGATGTTCTTTCAAAGAGAAAGACTGGAACTTATCAATTATTAGATTGAAACTACATTTTCAGAATGGGAAAACTGTTTAGACACTCATCATTATTCTAGTAACTGAAGTCTCTACTCCTATTTTCAGTACCATTTGATCAGAAATTGGAAGAATCTTGAATATGTGATTAAGAGAACTTAACAACTAATTTTTTTCCAGCACATCTAGTAGAAGTCAATGTGAATAGATATTCTGGTTTTTCAGTCACGTGTCTGGTCAAGCCAAATGGAAAGGATGTGGTTAAATATGCTGGTTTTATTGAAAATACTCACTAATGAATATATTTCTGAACAGGGAACAGGGTCACATCTTTTCTAATATTTTTGGTTAAGTTCAAGTCATGTCAGAAATTTCCAACCGTTCCTCTGGCTATGTTTTTTTATGCTGCAAGGAACATTGTACTTGTGATTTTGCCTTGTTTTATTTTGATGCATATCTTGATGGTGTCCAGTGGCTTGCTTGTTGAAACTTTTTTTTGGGTGTGTGTGGGGTAAAGGTTGAAACTGACTGGTTGAACTTTTCTGCATATGTACCTATGCAATGCATCCATGCATAAATTTTCTTGCATTTATGTGTGTCAAAATATGTAGATTCCACATCAGTATACTAATGCTTTCTGAGGTTTAGCTTTATGTAACTTGCTGTTTATCTTGTGCCTTATGTCATTAAACCTTCTGATTATGTGTTTACTCTGTATTTCTGCTGCTAGATTATGATGCAAAGGCAGAAGATGCAGTTGATTATGAAGATTTTGATGAACAGTATGAGGGGCCTGAGATTCAAGCTGTTAGTGAGGAGGACTATTTGTTGTCAAAAAAGGATTATATGTTGTCTGAATCCACGTTGCAGCCTCCCATATCTGATGATGAAGATTATGATGAAGGTGTGAAAGAGGAACTTGAAAAGGAACCTGTGGTTTCAGATAAAAAACTTGAAGTTCAAACGGCTTCTCTATCAGGTTCACTCTTAGGCGATTCATTTTTATTATTATTTTTTTATAATAGACAATTCCTCATCAATTTTTTTTTCGTGTAATCATTTTCCATTTAAGATATTGAGGGCCACTGCTGTCATCTTTTAAGGTTTTATTTATTAATGACCTATTCTGTGATTTAGTGGTTCAGATAGATTATTTCCTTTACCCCTCTCAAACTTTCATATTGAAACCTGTTATTATATTCTCTTAATTTTAAAAGATTGGAGTTCAGAAAATTTGACTGTTTGGCTACTGGTCAGATCAGAACTTGGTAGCTCCGTTTCACAAAACAGATATTTTTCATCCCCCTATCCTTTTTTCTTTATTCGCGCTATAGCCTGCAAATGTTTTTTGATTACACCCATCTTGTGGGGAACCATATGATGTACAAATTCAGTATCAGCTATTTGGATGGATTTTCTATGTGAGATTTCATCAGTCATATTGATTGTGTTTTCCCCACTCTCTGTTCTGCATTCCCAGACAGCTCAATGAGTTTGTACACAAAGTAATCCAAATTGCATCATCCACACAGGAGTTTTTGCAGTGTACAATTGAAACTAATGAGTTTTTCCCAAGCTTTTCACCAAATTTGAACTTTCCAGAGTGACTGCATTGTCTCTGAGACTTTGCTTAATCGACACTATCGCATTAAGGAATTTCTAAAACTTTTTTCTGAGACAAGTTATAGATTAGCTGACTATGAACTTCACAGATTATTTTTTTGGTTCGTTCTCTTATTAATATTTTTTCTCAAATATTTTATTTCTATTTGTGGTTGTCTTCCTTGGTTGTGGATAATTCTTTGGTTTTTTACAATCAATACCCCCCCCCCCACACACACACAAAAGCTTTCCAAATTTCTGAACTGTGTAAGCAAGATTATATAGTTTTAGAATCTCCTTTTCAGGTCAGCAAGATGTTGGAGTAGTTTCCGGAGAACTTGTCTCCGTGGGTTTTGAAAGTTCTGATGTTGAATTCGTAGATATTCATGAGGTTAGTTTACCATGTCCTTGTTCTTCAATTTTTCTGTAGGTGTTATGTGTAACATTTGCATTCCAAAGGCTGTTGCATGATGTTCTGGTCAGCAAATGTTTGGATTACTGTATGATCCACTTTCAACAAATCACTGACTATGTAAATGTTTGAAAGATGAACACATACCGTGAGATTGGAAAAACATTTGTGCTTGTTAGATTATATGATGTCAATATAGATGAGTGCAAGCAAGTTATTAAATACCTCTCCTGGTATTCACTGCGTGCCAAACTGCCAATTCTCTGGAAATGGACAAAGCTCAAAATAAATAAAAAAATGCTTCATTTCTGTTGAGTGTTGACTATCAGCAAGGGAAGCTCCCTAATAGCCCCTGAAGCATTGCATCATGAGGATGCAAGATCTTGGATTGAGTTTGCACTTGAAAGTAATGTCTTCCTTTCCCAGTTCCCGCAGTTTGTAAGATTTGGGTCTGGACAACCTCTTATTTTGCTCTCAGTTTGCCTCTTGTTTGTGCTATCCCACTATTTTCTGGTGTTGTTAGAGTTACCTTGGGAGAGTATCTTGTTCCATGATTACTTTCTTGATGGGGAGTGTTCCTTGAAATATTTTAGCAATACTTTCCATCCAGAAAAATCAGATAGTTGCAAAAAACAACACATTTTATCAAAGTATTAGAACATTTCTTCTTTCCTAAACCCAGAAAGGCTACTGTCAAGAATTCTGCCATCCTTGTAAAAAACACTCAACATCCTCCATGGTGCAACTCTAATAGCAAATAATCACATCCTGCTCTTTTTGAGGAAAGGAAGAAAGAAAAAGGAACAGAGAGGAAAAATGCATTTATGCTTCTATCTTGGTGGTTAATTTGCTGCTTACACTTCTGAAATGCTAACCTGATAAATCTTAATTGTCTGTTAATCAAAGATATACCATTGTTTTCTCTGTAAAGGTTGATAAAATATGGCAAGCTGTAAATGTTCACCATCTTTCACCCAAGATGTTGAATAATCCACTAGCATTTTTTTGCAAAAGTTGTGTTGTTATTCTGACTCTAATTAATGTTTTTTACGTTGATGCAGGAGGAAACTGATACTGTCAAGGGGTCTCTAGATAAAGGTCACACTCCACTTCCTATTTTGTGTATAGAAGATGGGATGGAGATCTTACGGTTCTCTGAAATATTTTCTATTCATGAACCCTTGAAGAAAGGAGAAAAAAGAGATCATAGATATTCCATTTTGAAAGGTACGCTCTCTTGCTTTAGGTATTTTCTTTCAGGCTTAATGTTTCCATTCTCATTATCATTTTTCTTGTTCTGGCAATTTCACGGTAACTTTTAGCACCTGTGTAATTTGCATTGTATGCTCATCTTTTCATTTCTTCTTTTTAGTGTCTAGTTTCTCGGTTTTGTTCTTTAATAATGTGGAAGGATTTTCTGTTAATTCTGTGTCTTCTTCTTATTGTTGCTTTTTGCTTGATTCCTGTTTTAATGTTGTTGTTTAATACATTTTTCAGAGAAGTATACATCTATGGATGTTTCTGATATTGTTGAAGAGGATGAAGAGGCGTTTTTAAAGGACTCTGGTCAAATGCTTCCATCACATTTGCATGTAAATCAACATGACATCTCAATCTTCAGCGAAGATGCCTCAGAGTTAGCAAGATTTGGATCTATGCATGGAGCTATTCAAATGTCTGTTCAAATTGAGGAACAAAGACGGAACTCTTATCTTAGTGCTGAACCATTGAACAAGGATGTGGTATGGAAGTCTCCATTGGATTCAAAATTCAACCCCCTTGATCAGCACGATTGGGAAGAGAGAATTATCTGGGACAATTCCCCAGTTATCAGTGACAATTCTGTGGAGAGTTGTGATCCCTCTGGATCTGAATTGAGATCTTCATTTGTTATAGAAACTGAACAAGTGACTAGTCCACCAAATCTTCATTCAGAGCTCCCAGTGGAGTTAAACGAGAACCTTGATAACTGTTTTTGGAACAGGTCTTATGTTCTCTTGGAGTCCTTTGGCTCAGGAGATTATTCAGAACCTGGAAATCTTCCATTATCAGAAAGCAGATGCCATCCACAACTTTTGAGATTGGAATCTCGCCTGGAAGAGGATAGCTCTAATCATGTTAATGATAGAAGAGAGAATAATGTTGTGGAGCTTCACAAAAGTGATGCTCTAAGGCGATTTAGCAAGATCACATTGCAAAATAGAGACTTGATGGAAGGATCTTGGTTAGATGATATAATATGGGAACCATGTGAAGCTAACATAAAGCCTAAGCTGATTCTTGATCTTCAAGATGAGCAGATGCTCTTTGAAATTTTGGATCACAGGGATAGTAAGCATCTTCAACTTCATGCAGGGGCAATGATTATAACTCGACCCCTAAAGCAAAAGGTTTCTCATGAGCTACTAGGCTGTGGAAATCGATCTGGTTGGCAATTCAACATTGCTAATGACAAGTTCTACATGAACAGGAAAAATTCTCAGCGATTGCAATCAAATTCTAACAAACGAACTGCTTATGGCATTAAAATTCATCACTCTGCACCTGCAATAAAGCTTCAGACAATGAAGTTGAAGTTGAGCAAGTAAGATTTAGTGGCCTACCTCGTAGCAATTTTCCTTATGCTGTTACATATTTGGGCCTATCTTAAAATGATAAATGATTATTCTTTAGTTCTTTTTGACGGTTTGAAAATAGGGGATTTGAATTTAGGTTCTCCAACTACTAGGGTCTTAGTGACAGTTATTCTTCAACTATAGTGTGTTTGAGAGTGTGGTTGCGGTTGCTTTTCAAAGTGCTTTTCACTCAGAAATATATCAAAATAATATTTTTTTTATTTTTTTAAAATTATTTTTGACATTAGCGCATTAAAATGATCTAGAAATACAAAAAAAAAAATTAATTTGAAGCAAAGAAAAAAATAAAAAATTTCAATTTTTTTTAAAAGTGCTTTTGAAACACAAAACCAAACAGGAAGATTAGATTGTGCTGTGTTTCTCCTTTGATAAGTTATATTTGATTTCTACAATTTGGCATTTTAAAGCCACTGTTTAATTCACATTTTACAGCAATATTTAAAGTTGAGATAGCCTATTGAAAGTCATAGTGAGGGATAGAATTGCTGAAGGGGAAAAATATCGTACGAGTAAAAATGATGTACTTCATTGACTTGAAGGGAGTATTTTGTCAGGGTAAAAGGAGAAGAGACCAGAATCTTAAGTTATATATTTAATGATGAACATGGATGATAATGATGATTAAGTAGTAAATTTTGATGATGGCTAGAAATCAATCGTGAATTTTTTGTTCGAGATACTCAATATGAGTCCTATGTTACTTTACCAGAAAAGGTGCTGTAATAGCACGGCATTTGTATATTGACATGGATTTTCTTATTGATCATATACATATGTGACATTGAAATTGATATTTTGATTAGAAACCTTTTGTTTGATAAAGTTTGGTGATTCTTTGCCTGTTTGTTTTCCTTTATTTGAAATATATATTCTTGCTAGATTGGGATCTTTTGTTTATGAGGCAAGCTCCTACAGTAGCACTAGGCACCTTAGGCAAGAGGAAGCCTAATTGCCTCAAGGCTCCATGCACCTTTTATCAATAGTATAATGGATGATGGTATTTCTCTATTTTTTTTTTTTTTTGGATAAGGAATTTCTCTATTATTGTGGTCCTTTAATTATGACTTACAAATCATCTGCATAAATTGTTCCCTTTTTTCTTGTTCTCTTTTCAGCAAGCTGTATTGTTTCTCATATATGTCATTTTCCTTGTGTATTAAAATTTGGGTTCATGGTGTTGATTTTACCTATCAACATTATGTCCTGGATTTTCTAAATACTCCTTTTGAATATCAACAATATGTCATTTTCTCATATACTCCTTTTGCAGTAAAGATCTAGCTAATTTTCATCGACCAAAAGCTTTATGGTATCCTCATGACCATGAGGTGGCTGTCAAAGAACGAGGGAAGCTACCTACTGCAGGACCAATGAAAATTATTTTAAAGAGCTTAGGAGGCAAAGGAAGTAAGGTACATGTGGATGCTGAGGAAAATATCTCATCTGTCAAAGCAAAAGCTTCAAAGAAGCTAGGTTGTAATTACTCTTATGCTTGTAATATATCCAGTTTATTTTAATTGCTTGTGTTGTTAATCCACATTTACATTTTGTTATTTCTAAATCATTTAAGAAGAACAAGAGCTTACTTGAAAATATTGTTTTTATAGATTTCAAGCCATCAGAAACTGTGAAGTTATTTTATTTGGGGAAGGAGCTTGACGACCATAAATCTCTTTCTGCTCATAATGTTCAGCCAAACTCCTTGCTTCATCTAGTTCGAACAAAAATTCACTTGTGGCCTAGGGCACAAAAGATTCCGGGTGAGAACAAGTCTCTGCGCCCTCCAGGGGCATTTAAGAAGAAATCCGACCTTTCTGTGAAAGATGGTCATGTTTTTCTAATGGAGTAAGTGACAGAAAAATCTTTCTTTTCTCACTCTGTCTTTCCTTGTCCCGCTCCTATGTCCTGCATTCTCCTGTCTTATATCTCCTAGGCATAGAACTATGGAGATATACCTGTTTAGTTCTTTATAAGGATTTGTCTACATCAAATCTCCCTTGAAGGCATTTAGAAAGCTGTTTTCATGCTCATAGAAAATTCGCTTATTTACATGCTCAAATTAATCCCAGTTTTATTCCCTTGTATTCTTCTCTTCATTTTCTTACTGTGGCCTTCTGTTCACACATATATTTTGGAACCAACAGAAGCAAATTTAAATGCAAAGTTTTTGTTATTAGCACATAGATATTCCTGAGATGCTTATCTGAATTAGCTAGTTTGTTTATCGTTAATTTCATTTGAAAATTTAATATCAGAAAGCTTGCTTTTTATGTGCATTAAACTTGTCAATGCATCATTGTCCTAGTAAAAATGAGGAATTCCCTAATTCGACCATTGATTTGCTACCATTGCTTAGATTCTTGTATGGCTGTGTTACCTGTTTTCCTTTATGTTCTATTTTCTCTTTCATTTCTTCCCTCTTACCATTTATGTGTTTTTATGTATCTTCACTTGATATTTTTTGTAATTCCAAAGTCTCACTTTTCTTTGTTCTTTTTTTTTTCCCATGTTATCTTATTTTAAAAATGACCATCATTCTAGCAAAATCTTGTGTGATCCTCCTTCCAAACCAAATTTTCTACAACTGCCTTCAGTATGTGAGTTCTAAAACATCTTCTGCGTATGCTTTCTTTACTAAAGTGTTATGGACAGCACATAAGTGAGAATGTTAAAAGAGTAATATATATGGGGTATATATGCATATATTAAGTGGCAGAACTGTAAAAGTTATACAGTATTATGTCAATATTGGTCTACATATACATTATATTATATTAATAAAATATAAATGTTCTACATATATATGTACATGACACTAATGTATATATCTCGAGTTGGGTTTTAGGTTGGGTTTCGCAATGTCCAAACCTTGTCCATTACTCATTGGGTAAGGTGACTATCCAAACCCCCCCCCCCCCCCCCCAACAAATCAGGTTGGTTCAGGTGGATATCCATTAGGTTCGGGTCGGGTTAAATTGTCACCCCTATTCTCAACAGATGTTTCTCATATTAAGTTTGTGTGCAGTTTGTGAGCACGTAGAAACACTTTTGTTGCATCATATTAAATTCTTAACTTTGATAAATATAATTGCTTTAGGATTAAATTCATCTAAACCATGGTGTTTCTTTTCTCATGGTGTTTTATTTTCTTAAGTTTTTCCTCATGCTTGAATGAATATGATGATGGTATTTTTACAGGGATTCATTTACTTTCTAACTGCAGGTATTGTGAGGAAAGACCTTTGTCATTAAGCAATGCTGGTATGGGTGCCAATCTCCGCACTTACTATCAGAAGTTGAGCCCCAGTGATCAAACTGGTATCTTATTGCGCAATGAAAAAAGCAGCTTGGGGAACGTTGTGATACTAGAGCAGACTGACAAATCCCCTTTCCTTGGAGACATAAAAGCCGGTTGCAGACAATCATCTCTTGAAACAAACATGTATAAAGCGCCATTATTTCCCCACAAGGTGCCTCCTACTGACTATTTGTTGGTTCGTTCTGCAAAAGGAAAGCTTTCTATTAGACGCATTGACAGAGTTGCTGTCGTTGGACAACAGGTTTGATTTAGCTTTTTTTCATGCTTTCTCGCAGGTTACCTTGAATTAGACTCCATCCTCGAATCTCTATAGATTCATTTTCTTCTTAAAGGTTTGTTGCGATTAGTGATTCGTGCTGCATGTTGGAACACCTAAGAGTTATTTCTATTTTCCTTCATGTAATGACTACCTAACATTGCTCCACACACTAGGTTTTCATTTTTACTAGATCAGGATGTGGTATTTTTTCTTTTCAAAAGTGGTCACTTCAAAGGAGAGCCATAATAGGGAAAAAAATTTTGTAGTTGGGAAAGGAAGAGGATAGGAGTTTGGACATTAATGATAGAGTTTTGATTCACATTACGTAATGTGATAGTTTGGCTCAGACAAGAACTTCTTCAACACTCCCCATACCATACACCCTGGGAGTCTTTTATCTATTCCACCATTAGAAGTTAAAACATTGTGATGTTTCAATATAGAAAAGGAGAATTAATAATTATTTGGTGCAAGTGTTATCAAACAAATTTGGATTCATTGATCTGTCTTTGCAGGAGCCCCTTATGGAGGTATTAACTCCTGCTCCTAAGAATTTTCAGGCATATAGCATAAATAGGCTATTACTGTATCTTTATCGTGAGTTCCGAGCTGCTGAGAAGCGTGGGATGCTTCCTTGGATCCGCGCAGATGAGCTGTCCACTCATTTTCCAAACATTTCGGAGACCATCTTGCGGAAGAAGCTCAAGGAGTGCACAATTTTGCGGGTATGATTCTTGCTTTATAATATTTTACATTAGATTTGTAGATATTAGTAAATAATAAGTGTTTGGATGATTGTTGGATTAGCACTTTGAAAAATGAATCTTTCAATTTCCCCTGTATTTTGCTTTACACGGACATTCAACATACAGAAGTATGCAAATGGACACTTGTTCTGGGCAAAGAAGCGTGATTTTATCATTCCATCTGAAGAGGAATTGAAAAAGATGGTCTTACCAGAGAATGTGAGTTTCAGAATTCATTTCTAATTATCTTTAATTTTTCCTCATCCTTTATGATTCTAGTATGGCTATGAGTTTTGATATCCATGGATTGGTTTGATTTGAGTTCACTGTTAATCAGATTTTTGTACTTTCTGAAAGGTTGTATTATTGCAAAGATGTTGTAATCTGTAAGCTTGTTTTGGAAATTGCATTTCGTTTTATTTGCAACTCGATTGTCTGGCTAGCTAGTGTTATTAGATGAAAATTCCTGCATACTAAATGTAATTGAGATTGCTTTTAACTTGCATTGTTAGAGTGAAGAAACTGATAGGTTTTATAGTTAGCACAAGGTAAGTGACGAAACTGGCAGGTTCTATAGTTAGCACTAGCCACTATGTAAGAATAATCTTTTTATAGGAAAATCAGTTCATATCTCGCATAAGAATAAATTGTTAAACTAAAATGATTGGTAACTGCTACCTTGTGGATCCATAAACTTTCAACTTCAGCCATTGGTGAACCTAATCAATCTGATGGTTTAATACATCTTTCTGTCCTAGGAACAAAGATCATCTGAATTTTCTTGTATCTGGTACTCCAGTGTCCCTTAGTATGCTGAAAATTCCTGCGCTTTGTTGCTTCATGTACTTCTCTCTTTTCTTTTAAATAAATATACGATTTATCCCCTTCATTTTGGGTCTAGGTTTGTGCCTATGAAAGCATGCAAGCTGGTCTGTATCGTCTTAAACACTTGGGGATTACAAAGCTAACACTTCCCACTAGTGTTTCAACTGCAATGAGTCAGCTCCCTGATGAAGCAATAGCTTTGGCTGCAGCGTCACACATCGAGAGAGAACTTCAGATAACTCCATGGAGCCTGAGCAGCAATTTTGTTGCTTGTACAAACCAGGTAAGGTATTCTTTTTCTGATTTGTTACATTCTTAAGCCATCTCTGATCCTAATGCCCTTTAAGGTCAGCATTGCATTTGAACATGTTTTGGATGGAGCTACCAGTCACTATGTGTGAATATCTGTTCTCTTAAGAGCTTATATAAAGAAATATCATTTCCATTGTGAGAGTGTTGTTCTTTTTTGTTTCCTTAACTATTCTACACTAAGAAATTGATTCTTTTGGATGTTAGATTGTCATTTCTCTGGGATTGACTTGAAGATTGATTGAGAATCTTGTTCCCTTGTTGCTTCATTGTTTTTGGGATAGAATTTTATATGATAGTGTTTGGTTCAGTAGAGATTGGAAATCTCGTTCTTTTTCTTGCTTGATACTGTTTGGTTTGTTAGTAACAAGGACTGCAATTCCACAAGAACTGAGTTGTATTATAAGTGAAATAAATGGATCTCTTTTTTAGTTGAATTAGGACCCTATTACAATTACGTTCAATTTTCTATAAATTGAATGTGAATAATCCTAATTGGAATTGGCACTAGAATCATACCCATATTATATTCCCAATCCCTGAGAAAACTGAATATGACTTGTATTAGTGTATGTGTCTGGAGTGTGGTTGCAAAAGTTATGTTTGAATCGTGGTACATTTTTGTAGGAAAAGGGCTCTAGAGGTGTGTTCTAGGAGTAGCAACTTCTCATTTGCTGAGAGGAATAGGACAAAAGTGTGTGCAAAGGAAAAGAATCATTTTTATTTTTTTTACATAAAATCTTAAGGAAAAAGAATTATTGTTGATTTTTGTACATAAAATCTTATAGAAATGCAGATGATGGGATATAACTTGCAAATTCTTCATTTTGCATGTTATTTGTCATTCTGTAAATGGTTGGCAACTCCTTGACATCTTTCTGTAGATGTTTTTCGATCCTTGTCAAAAAAATAAATTAGAAAAGAAAGTTGGGTAGGCACTGTGTCATTTCAGTATGTCACCTTTGTTGCTGTATTGTGACAATCTAGCAATTTCTTCTGAGATAATGTTGTAATTGGTTTTCTTACTTTTCAAAATGTTATTGAAGTAATATTGCAAGTGGTTAAGCTAGTTCACAAAGCTCTAGTTGTTATTTCTCGCTGTACCGGAGTAGTTTCTTTTTCCCCTCTTTGCTGGTTATTTTTTATTTCAGAATTTTAGGATTTGGCAGGGCTATGCTATTGTTTAGAAAAATAGTCTTTTTTTTTTCTTCAATGTTAATTCTCAATTTTAATTTTTTTCATTCAGGATAGAGAAAATATTGAGCGCCTTGAAATTACTGGTGTTGGTGATCCATCTGGCCGGGGCCTAGGATTTAGCTATGTTCGTACTGCTCCCAAGGCACCAATTTCAAATGCGATAGTGAAGAAAAAAGCAGGAGCTGGTCGAGGAGGTTCCACTGTTACCGGGACAGATGCTGACCTTCGTAGATTGAGCATGGAGGCTGCAAGAGAGGTGTGTTAATTTTTTTCTTCAAAGGAATTTCCAATTATTGAGCCTCAATTATTCTGAATAGATCATATCTTGGAGATGATTAGCTTGAAACAACCATCCAGGAAACTGCATAGAACTCATCAGTCTCAGAAACATGTATTATAACAGCATGTTGAACTGAAAGTAAGGGAAGCATTGGGGTAGATTTAGTTAAATATCTAGTAGAGATAATCATTATAACATGGCATGGAGAAAGGGATAATGAAGTTTCTTTCTTTCTTCCACTGAAATCCCATATCTGGGATACCATGCTTCATATGAAGCCATGGACATTCTTTTATTTGATATGGTGAAACCATTTATTAATTAAGCTACCGACATCAAACATTTAACAAAATTCTCACATGGTAATAGAAAAACTTTCCCAGACAGATCCAGCTACAAAGCTCGCTTTAGATTTTTCAGTGGCACCACTGAGGCACGCTAATCTTGTGCCTCATCCCTTTGCATTTAGTTAACAATGTGACAGTCCCTATTCATCTTTTTTTATTGCATTCTAAACAGAGCCACCAAAACAAAAGTCCTCTTCTTTATGCATTAACCACAGAGTGATCTCCAATTTTACTGACTCCCAGTAACTACACAACATGGCTAGTAAATAACAGCCTTAAATTCATCGAACCTATCCTTAAGAGAGTATAATTGATAGTGATGAACAAGAAAGATGTAAATGATTGATTCGATTATTCTCTTATTTCCAGGTACTTCTGAAGTTCAATGTACCTGACGAGCAGATTGCAAAACAGACAAGGTGGCATCGTATTGCCATGATACGCAAGCTATCAAGTGAACAAGCTTCATGTGGGGTAAAGGTTGATCCAACAACTATAAGCAAATATGCACGTGGCCAACGAATGTCCTTTCTTCAGCTACATCAACAGACAAGAGAAAAGTGCCAAGAAATTTGGGATCGTCAAGTTCAATCTCTTTCAGCATTGGATGGCGATGAAATTGAAAGTGATTCTGAAGCAAATAGCGATCTGGATTCCTTTGCTGGAGACCTAGAAAACTTACTTGATGCAGAAGAATTTGAAGCAGACGAGAATAATTATGAGTCCAAGCATGACAAAGGAGATGGTGTTAAGGGGATAAAAATGAGAAGACGCCCATCGCAAGCTCAGGCAGAAGAGGAATTTGAAGATGAAGCTGCTGAGGCAGCTGAACTGTGCAGGTTGCTTATGGATGGTATGGTTTGTTTGTTTTCTTAATACTTCATATGGCCATTTCTGATGAACTATTGCTTGCATACTTCTGTGGACTTCTAGATAGTTGAAACAGTTATATCTCAGCATAAAAATTTCCTGCTGCCAAGAACATGGCAGTCTTTGTGCTGCCACATATCGGGGAGCATAAGCCTCTTATTAAGGTTTATCAAAATCACTGGTTTATCACTGTTACTACCTGTACGCACTGACACATAAGTATCATGGCACTTATTTTCTTCTTTTCACATTGTACTTGTGTGTGTCTTTAATCTTCTAGTTTGGTGGAATTTCATTTAAGGGTTAGGTTCTGTTCCACTTCATTTACAAGTGCTTTTCTGTTTGAATGTTGATTAGTTTTTGCTAATGTGGCATAACCCTTGTACTCAAGGAGCTAACTTAGATGGAAAACTTTTGGTAGATGAATCATAGATTGCACGTTGTTACTTTATAATTTAGCTTAGACTGTGGTGGCTTGCTGTGCTGCAGATGATGAGGCTGAGCAGAAAAGGAAGAAAAAAACAAGAAATGTTGGTGTTGATGCAGTAGTGACACCTACGAAACCAAATTTTGTTGACAATGTTCACTGGGGTAAGAAAATGAACAAAACCCAACCCAATGGATCATATGCACCAAAAGAGAACAACATTAGAGACTTGAAGGAGGTAAAATACATTCCACCTTAAACCTTAACTACATTGTTCATTGTTGTTAAACCTGCATTTTTCTTGGCCAATTCACTTCCAGTTTGCTGTCATATCTTATGGTTAGATAATTTCTTCCTGCTTGTGAAAGTGTACACCAATGACTATCTTGTGGTGGCAGCTTGAAACCTTATCTATCAAGGGGAAGATGTCTGAGAAGGTGAAAACAGTGAAAAAGAATGGTGCCTTCAACACACCTCCACTGAAGGCAAAAGTAATAATGGCAGATGGACTTAATCATGTGAGCGTATTCATCTTTTCTTCAGTACATATGCAACTTTATCTTTGTTATTGGAAATTTTGTTTTAGGAACATTTATTCAAAGATACAGATTCTGGTAGATATAATGCATGCGTATTCTCTTTCGTTTTTGTGATATAACATGCTCTCTAATTTTGTGTGGTTGCACTTAAGAAATTCCTTTCATGTTGAGTACACCTTATCATGTATCATAAATTTGTACTGAATCTGCTGTCTTGCTGTGCAACGTCTAGATATGTGATTATGGGAGCATAGAAGAAATAGAAGATATGAAAGAAGCATAGGATAATCATTTTGTGTTTTGACTAATTTGTAGTTTGGTTGAAACTTAAGCAAAGAATTTTGGTATGACATGCTTACCAACTAGAGGCTCATCCTTTAATTTCTGCTAAGTAGAAAAGCAGGAAATGATGTTGTTAGGATGCATTCTGTAACTCACAAAACCCAAATGCATGTGCTTCTTCTCTGACTCAGTTTTCCAAACAGTGTAGTTTAAATTTAAAAAAGAAATCAAGTTCTCCGCCTTCCCTAAAAAGATGCACGAAATTCCTTTCATGGCTTAAGTATGTCATAGTGGCGTGTCTCTAATTGCTACTGATAATAATGTACGAGGCTTCTCATACCAAGTTGTGTTTAGTGATAGAGATGCAACCTGGGTTATATGAGGTGTTATATTTCTATTCTGGACAGCCATTGGGCTTTGTAATCATTTCTTGCACTGGTAGTTGTTCTAGAATAACCAGTGTTTCAATAGCTATCATGCTACATTTTCAAGCTGCATTTACTTGGATTTTTAACATGTGAAACACTACTTCCCATTTTAATTTTTGAATTCTAGCTTTTCCATTTTCGGCCCTGAACAACCTTTAATCTTGTTTGATTCCAATCCAGATTTTCAAGGAGAAGAAATCAGCAAGAGAGAGATTCGTTTGCGGAGCCTGTGGACAGGTGCATAACTTACCAAATTAGTTGTGTTTTTTTTCTTCGCGATGCTTCAGAAGAATTTCAGTTGTAATTGTATTACCTTTTATTTTCCAGCTTGGACACATGAAGACCAATAAAAACTGCCCTAAGTACGGAAAGGAGCCTGAAACACCATCAGAAACTATAGATTTGGAAAAGTCTTCTAGAAAATCCACTTCCCAGGATCTCTTGAATGTGTCCCAGCATAAGTTGCAGAAGAAGAAGATGATCTCCAAAAGCGCAACCAAAATTGAAGCTGCTGAGGGTGAAAAATCTAGTTTAGCAAAATCTCTTCCAGTGAAGTTCAAGTGTGGTTCCACAGAGAAATTTTCTGATAAACCTTCTGATGGGGCTGCGGATACTTCTAATCAACCTACCACGTCCAATGTCCGACCTGTCAGCTCTGATATTGACACTGGGAGTAGGGCAACTTCTAAGGTTAGTAAAATAAAAATTTTCAACAAGGTGAAACCTGAAAACGTACAGGTTGAATCACATAAGCCATCTATTGTGATACGACCCCCAATCGATACCGAGAGAGGCCAAAGTGAATCACATAAGCCCTCTATTGTGATACGACCACCAACATACATGGACAGAGACCATGTTGATCCTCATAAGCCCTCCATTGTGATACGTCCACCAGCAGAAAAAGATAGAAAAAAGACTCAAAAGAAAATTGTTATCAAACAGCCCAAAGAGATTATTGATCTGGACCAGGTTAGTCAGGATGGAAGCCCTGGTTATGAGCATCGAAAAACTAAAAAAATAGTTGAACTGTCCAGTTTTGAGAAGCCTGGGAAAACCATGCGTTTCTCTGGAGAGTCAGCTAAGAGGAAAGCTAGGGAGGACGGAAGATGGTGGGAAGAGGAGGAGAAGCAGAGAGCTGCCGAGAGACAGAGAGAAGATAGAGCAAGGAGGATTTTTGCAGAAGAAATGAGGTCACGTGAAGAACGAGAAGAACGAGAAAAATTAGCTGAGATTGAAAGATACACAGAAACCATCAGATGGGATTGGGAGGAAGAAGAACGCCAAAAAGCCAAAAAGAAGACGAAGAAGAAGAAGAAAAGGCCCGAAATCAGTGATCACTTGGATGATTTCAGGGCAGACAGAAATGAGAGAAGGATGCCAGAAAGAGATCGGGGTGCAAAAAGGCGACCTGTTGTTGATGTGGGGAATTATGGTGCTGATTATACCCCGGCAACCAAGCGTCGTAGAGTTGGAGAGGTACTGACCAACTCTAACCTTATTATTTCCATGTGGTCTGTGATCTGCTTATATTGTTTCCTGTTTTACCATCATCCATCGTTCCTTTTATGCAATGGTTTGGAAGACCTTTATTGGTCAAATTGTCTTTTTTGAAACTGTGCTTGCTTAGCTTTTATTTCCACCTACATTTTTTAGAAGCACAGAGATATTTTAGAGGGTACAAAGCCCCAATTTAAAAGTCATGTTTTAGAGCTCCTCGGTGCTATTATTTCTGAAAAGCTTGTTAACAACCATTTAGTGTTCACCTCTTCGGTCCTGGTTGGTTTTGAGGAGTTTCTCTTTCAGTGTACTGATTTAGTGGTTGCTCAATTCAGTGGTGACTGGGAATTGCATAAAAATTTAAACACGCGAGGCTTTTCCTTCCACGTTCATTTGAAATGTTTCTGATAGGATTGTCTCACTGGCCATCATGCAACTTGTTTTTTAACTTATCCTGATCAGTATTTTTTATTTACTCGGGAAGTATTAACGACTAAAATACAATTTTCTTACCTAAATGGACTTGGGAGTCTACCATTAGTGCCATATCCCTTAATTGAAAAAACAATTTGCAGAAATTATAATTTCATCTGCAAAATCTTATCACTGCTTTTGTATGAAAACCTGAACTAAGTTAATTGAATTTTCTCTACTTCCGTCCAGGTTGGATTGGCAAACATCTTGGAAGGTATTGTGGATGCTCTTAAAGATAGGTTGGAAGTGTCCTATCTTTTCTTGAAACCGGTCCTGAAGAAGGAGGCTCCTGACTACTTGCACATCATAAAACGCCCCATGGATCTTTCAACTATTAAGGACAAGGCGAGGAAGATGGAATACAAGAACCGAAACGAGTTCAGACATGATATGTGGCAGATTGCTTACAATGCTCACTTGTACAACGATGGACGGAACCCTGGTATTCCTCCCCTTGCAGACCAGCTTCTGGAAATATGTGATTTCTTGTTGATGGAGAAACAGGATAGCTTATCTGAAGCTGAAGCTGGTATTTGAATCATTGGTTTCTAATCTTTCATTATTTATCCCAAACCCCCAGGTGGAAAAATCAATTTTTAATTTTTTTTTTTCCCTTTCCTGGGGTTGATAAGGGTTAGTAACAAAATAAGTTGAGTTCGGGCACAGAAGCTTGCACGGCAGTTATGCCCTTGTAAAATAACGAGCCATATCTCTTGTACATCTGAGTAGATCTGTCACATCTTGTCCTCATTGTGCTGTTAAATTTAGGTATTAACTCCAATCCACGATGAAAATCATTAGTGGGTAAAAAAGGGGGGGAATATTCTCTGAAAGAAGCAGCTGCTTGCCGGTTGCAAAAAGGTACAAGCAGCAAAAATCTCCCCTTACGAATGGGCATTTCATGTTGCTGCATCTCTGCTCAGTTTTCTCTCATTAACCAATGGAGTCAATAATGTGTTATTCCTCAAAACATGGACATTCGATGTGGATTTTGTGAGGATAATCATATTCCTCCTCGTAGGGAACAAGGCCCCCCAATTTTGCCCTCGCGTTTGTGTTATCGATTTGGTATATACAAGCAAGCTAAGCTCCTATGTACTCGTTGTCAAGAAAATTTAAACCTTCCCCTTTACCCAAGTTGGATGGCTATGCGAGACCCGACCCGATGGATTAATTTTATATTTCTTCTGCTCTTAACTATTGCTTACTAACGACACATGTTGTAATCATTAGACCACAGGCTTGGATTTGGCGACCGCGACTAGGTTGTTTGTTGGGTCATCTCGTGAGCTACTAAACCAGCTCGGTTCAATTATAAGTTGTGATGTTTCAATTTTGTCAATTTTGTTTTTAAACTTGGGTCAATTCAAAAGTGATGTTGTTTTAGATAAAAATTGTGATATAATCGTCAACCAAATATGACGATTATATCCTTTTGATAAGCTCTTGGTCTTGCTGAAGGGAGCAAATAGAGTGGTATACGCAGAGTGCAGGCATTTTGACACATCCAGCGCTGATCTTTGCTTGCTTCTGAGAGCTATCCATACCTACCTCCATTTTTGCCGCATCCCAGCAGATTTTCGTCATTAACAAGGAATGCAAAACAAAGCATGAGCAAGTTGCTTTGGAATGCCTAATATAATAGAGTTGATTGGATAAATAGGAACAGCAAGGATGACATAAATTCCAGCAAACAAACGGAAACTTAATATAATATGAAATTAGCCTCGGATAAAATAATTTTATTCTCACTGACATCAACAAGAGTCAGGGGGGGGACAAAGGAGCATAGCCGCTGCCCCTCCCAACAGCAAATCAGATGCTGTGCTTCTTAGAATAACACAAAACCAACAAAAGGTTTAAGTTTAGATAATACCATATTATAGGTTTAGCTACTAAAATCCCAAGATAACAAAATGATCTCAAAACACACTCAGAGGCCACTGATGTGAGGGTCTGTTTGTCTCCCTCTTCAATCCCACCATTGATGCACGGCAACTCCCTCGTCCCTCAGCCTTCCATAAAGTGCTACACATTCCCAATAAGCCCTCTTGCTCTTCTTTCTTTCCCCATTTTTCCATTGGTTGTTGCACTCCAAAAACAGTTCATCCACCAAACCAATGGTCTTCCTCTTCATCATCTCCTCAGCTACTTCTGCTTCTGCTTTCATCACAACAAACTCATCTTCCCTCACATTCTTCATCAGCCAGTTCGAAACATCAGCAGGTGATGCCACCCTCTTAGAATGTCCTTCAGGTGACGTGTTTATGCTGTGAAACTCAAAGTCTTGATTCCTAGTTGGATAGTTTTCATTAAACCATTGCATTGCACCTTTCTTCTCCTCATGCAAACCCGCATGGATGAAAAGTCGACGTGAGTAATCTTCTAAAGAGTCTCCCAACAAGCTGGGAAGATATTTGAATCTCTTCAAGTACACTCTAGATTTGGCCAGAGCCTTCCGCGGAGGCTCAAGCAGAACATCTTCCAAGCCTTGCAATGCTGTTTTCTTGGCATCCAATGCCAGCTGCAGAGGCCGCCTCTTTGCTGAGGAAACTACTACCTGATTCACCAAACTTGTTTTCCTCATTGCCACTATGGTTGAATCATATCGCCGAAGATACACAGCTCTATAATTTGACAGCTTTTGGAAAGCATTTGAGGGGTCACTGCTCAATTGAGTAACCAAAATGCCTCCAACTTTCACAACACGATCAACAAATCTAGCATCTCCAATGCGCAATGTCAATGCAAAATCAAATGTTGCATTCGGGAACAATCTTTCTTGCTCCAAATCAGATTCCGACACGAAGTCAATATCATTGTCATTCAAGAATCTTGAAGTATCAACTACAGCCCCGACGCCGGAGCAAACAATGAGAGCTTTATCGCCCTTCTTGATAAGGCCCTCCTTGGCCAGATCTTGCAACAACAGATCGAAGGATTCAAGATCAAATGAAGCAGAACCGGGGTCATCATAATAAGAACTTGAATCAAGTTCCCTTAAAATAGACACCACAAATGGCAGTGTAAGAACAAGCATGGCCAAAAAGAAGGAGCGAGACACAACACGCATTACTCGCGAATCAGGAAGCTTAAGCACCAAAATGGCATCTGAATTCAAGCCAATCCCTCCATTCTGCAAATGCTTGATCCCATTTAGATTCTTAGCCGACAACCCACGAGCCACATCCATATTTTTTCACGTTTCCACCTCGAGTTCTCACTCAAAACAATGAATTTGAATCTACAATCGCGTAAAGTTTCAAGCTTTCTTTCTAAGTAGCAAAAGCCAAGAACTTTGATATATAAACAAAGATTGATTCTTTGAAGGAAATGAGACTAAAACACCAAGAAAAGAATGATCTTTAGCGAGTGCAAAACCTGGAAGCTGTGTGGTTTCCACCCACGAGGGCCACACGAGTACTTTTGATTCTACACCAAAGGAGCAACAACACCTTAATTCTCTCAATTTCCATACTTTCTATCTCTCTCTCCTCTTCTTTTTTTTTTTCCCTCACCAAACCCAGATCAGATCAGAACCAGCCATTCACATTTCAGATTCCTAGAACTCACCCAAATGTCATTCAGAAATCTGAAACACAACAAGACCTGTGTTTGGAGAGCCAGAAACGAGAGAGAACAAGAAGAGAGAGAGATGGTTGTGGGTGTGTGGAATGTGAGGTCAAGATCGATGGGAAAAAAGGGGTCGTGTTGTTTTTATAGGGTGTAGCAATGGAGAAATGATGGGCTAAAAATGTGCGCATGATGGATGAGTTGTAAACTTCTCAGTTTGTTGGCTAAGCTTAGATTTCTTGAATTTCTTTTACTTTAATTAGGTTTTTTCAGCTTGCCGTGTGAGAACAGTGTCTTAATTAAGGAAGGATGTCTCTCTTTCTTGTGTGTGTGGAGATAATATCAGAGAGGTTATGAGTTGGGTTTCTTTTATTATGTTTTAATAATCTTGATATGTCATTATTAAAAACAAAACAAAAATTAAAAAAAAAATAATCACTTTACTGCATTTTCAACTCAAATAATTACTTCATTAATTATGATGGATGCTCGCTTTACAAGGGTTTTAAACTATTAATTTTCAATTAGGTGGTGCATCCTATCTCTTGTTTATCATCACCGACACATGCTACAGAATCCTTAATTGAGAAGGGCCTCTTTCCCTTTCGTGCTCTTGGTCCCTGATGTATTTCATGCACACTTATTGGTCCTTCATGTATTTCGTTTTCGTTCCACGTATTAATCTAGAAATTCAACATCTGACTTGAATTGGGTTAGGTGTTGAGTTCAATCTGATTCCGACGTAGCTGGATTAAATGTAAAGAAGAAGAGGAGGAGGAGGAGGAGGAGGAGGAGGATATATTTATTTAAAAAAAAATTTGCTGGAGGTGCTGAATCGATCCCTTCATTTCTTAATTAAAATGAAGTGTTTTTTTTTTTATGTAATCTTTTTTTATATATATAACTCGGGGTGTTTAGGCCAGTTTATGCGCACCACAACTAATTTTCGGGTCCACTAAACATCCTGCAAGCTCAGTAGGCATTTTAGACACCATAGAGATGACATATATATAGGATCGAACTCAGGTGCAGAAAAATAAAACAAATTTCTTTTCTCGGTAGGCCATGACCTCAAGTGTTTTTTTTTTTTTAATGTAATCTTTAAACTATGTTTGGGGTGTCAAGGATAAATCCATCTTGGAAAACCTACTAACCATGTTCTTTTATAATATAAAGAAATCCATTTATCATATCAACCAACAATTCACATGTAAAAAGTGTTTTTAAGTTTGATTTACATCATTACGGGCTTCTAGATCTTTGGATAATGATGGACTATGTGAAATTTTGTTTAGTCCTATGTTGAAAGTTGAAACCCTGTTCTGAAAATAGTTCTAGGCTGGTGGGTTGACTAGGAAATAAACCTAATCCTGAATTAAGTCGGGTTTTGTTTTGGACCGCTCATGTAATTGATTGGAAAAATTTGGATGATTAGTAAGTTAATTCATAATCTAAGTGATTCAGTCAAAATTCAAATGAGGTCCGACTAATATTTTTTAAAAAAAAATTCAAGGCAGTGTACTTTTAGTTTTTAGTTATTTTCAAAATAATATTATTTTGAATACATATAAATAAATAGAATTGGGTCAACCATTAATTTAGACCTTATGATATATTAGGGGTCGAGTCAATAACTAGTTTAATGAATTATAATTTGACCAACTTTTTAAAAAAAAAATGCATGAAGCTATTTCGTTTCTATTTTTATTTTTTTAAGAAAAGATATCATTGTTTTTGATAAAAACTAAGACAAATTAATATAGTGTTTGGCACCACGTTCTTTAAAATTTAAATTTTTGTTTTACTAAAAATTAATTTTTTTAATATGTTTTAAATCGTTTTGATGCGCTGATCTCAAAAATAATTTTTAAAAAATAAAAAAACATCATTTTGATGCATTTTAGCACGAAAAGTATTTTGAAAAGCAAATACAACCACACTTTCAAATAAACTTGGATCGGCTTTAAGAAAGGTAATGAATCAGACCAAGTCTCTTAACTATGATATGATAAATCCATAACTAGTTTAATGAATCATGATACTCCATAAAAACCAGAATGAAAAAAAAAATGATGCTCAATCCCTAGCTAACTTAATGTTGAAGAATAAAATTGAAAAAATATCAATTTTAAAAAGGACAAAAAAACCAATTGAATCAACTTGAGACAACTTGCTAAACTCATGACTCGAATCATGAGATCAGGATAATCCTATAAAAAGCAAATTAAAAAAAATTATGAAGCTTAATTCTCAAACAAACCCAATGTTGAAGATTAAAATTAAAAAAAATAATTCATTTTTTTAAATGACTTGAGTCAACTCAAGCTAACTCACCAAACTCATAACATATGTCATGAGACCGAGATGACCCTATATAAATTAAAGCAAAAGGCAATATGAAGACTAATGCTGAATAATGAAAATTAAAAAAAAAGACATAAAAAGACTGAAATCAACCTAGACTAACTTTCCAAATTTATACCTAGATTACCTCATAAAAAGTAAATTATAAAAAAAAATCATGAAACTCAATGCCTAACCAACATAATGTCAATGGATGAAATTGAAAAAAAAAATCAATTCAAAAAGGGATAACAACAAAACAAATATCAATTAAAATAACAAGAATCGAATTTAACACAAAAATAAAATGGCAAGACACCTTGCTATTTAGAGAAGAAACATCACTCTCCTTTACATGCATGAAAACCGATGAGAAAAGAGAAAAATGATATATCAAAAGAAAAGGAAAAAGGAATTCTATGCTCGTTTAACTTATACATGTGCCACTCCATCAATAAGGAGTTTCCAAAACAAATTCAATGCCATCAAGAAAAGCAACGTTCTGGCATCGAAGGAATCCATAGACATTGCTAAAGCGTGATGACCTTCTTCAAATGCTAGCACATGCATTGCACACACTAGCCTCTTTGCCACTACCTATTAACCCAACTCCTTGTAATTGTTTTTATTTTTAAATTTGGTATCTCAAGCCTTTATTATTATAAATAAATAAAATTGAATTTTATTTTGCAAAACTAAGCAGGAATCGCATGTCAATATTTTTCGAGAACTCCACAGGATCCTCATATTTAAACAACAAAAAAATATTGTTAAATCCAATCCAAAATAAACCCAATGTGAAAAGATCAATTGAAAAAAACTTATGGGATAAAAAAAGAGTTGATCTTTTCATTGATCATGCAATCAAGTCCCTGATTCTTTCAAGAGAAAATGACTAAATATTTTTTTTTCAAATTCCTCAATAGCTTTAATATTTTTAAATCAATAAAATTTTATTCAAGTTTTTCAAACCAAGCATCAATTGAGAGACAAAATCTTTTATTGACATCTCGGGATCCCATAACCTAGGCAATCAAAACAAATTACTAAAACCAATCTCAAATAAATGCAACCTCAAAGGAACAAATCAGGAAAAAAAAAGAACCAAAATGAAAAAAAACCAATGGACCAAGAAAATTAAAGAAAGAGAGAGAGGGAGAGAACATTGTGAATGTAACAGCCCGACCCAACCTGCCATATATTGTCCGTTTTGGGCCTTACCGTCCTTACGGTTTTGTTCCTGGTGACGCGAGCCCATCTCTGAGCCTGACGCCCCAAAACACGTATGACAAGTCAACAACCAACACTCTTATTAAGGTCAGCTACCACTCCCACACTCGCCAATGTAGGATATTACAATCAACCCCTTTAAAGAGCCCGATGACCCCGTCGGCACAACCAGACAGTCAGTGACAAGTCAACAACCAGCACTCTTAATAAGGGCAGCTACCACTTCCTCACCCGCCGATGTGGGATATTACAGTGAAACACTATTACAATCCATAATGTTTTCTCTATATGCATAATTTCTTTTGACATAAGCTTTAGTTTTTTATACTAAAACCTCATCATGTGCTCCTAAATGATAAATTTGACGGTTAAAAAAAGTTTATATTGCATTAATATATAAATTGACTCGAAAAATTTTATCTTTTAAATAAAAAAATATAAATGAATTAAATTGTTCAAAAATCATAGGCTAATTTATTTTACCATGTATAGGAGAGAATTACAAAAAAAAAAAAACCTAAAGGTATATGATAAACTTTGTCCCCCACACATATGAAACAATGGGGGTTGAAATAGTATTTTCCCATTATATTTTTATCTTGGCTCCTTTTTTGGTCATTGAATTTTTTTTTAAATCTTATCCTTTTAAATATATTTTATTTAGGATTATAATCAATAGTTTGTTTTAATTGACATCGCATAGAATTTCTCAAAATACTTAAAAAACGTTCTGACATTAAATCGATGTTCTATTTGGAAAATCAAATTTGACTTTCTTAATTAAACATAATTAAAACTTAAGGGCCAAAATTGGCATTAAAACAAATTCATAGACTCTTTTTTATATACTACAGTTGAGGCGTGTTTTTAGAATTTTTAGCCCCCTAAGTTGTTTTTTTTCATTTTTTTTTTATTTATAATCCTTGTTTATTGTGTTTTTTCTATTTTGGTCTTGAACTTCATTTTTATTTCATTTCAATATCCGAGTTAGAGAGATGAGAGAATGGATGGTTAAAAAACGGGAAAGGATAAAGAATGTGTCTGTTGCCTCGATTATGGCCATGAAAAAACTCAATCTTGGTGTTAACAAGTTTTATTTGATAAAAGGAGTTTCATTAGAGTGTTGTTTTAGCCTTCGTTTTGCTTGAGAAAGTAGATTTGAACTCAATAATTGTTTTGGATTTGGGTTGAATCTTAGTGTTTAACCAATTTTTGGCTAATTTGAGACTATAAATGAGTTTATTTAGGTTACTAAGGTGTTTTTAGATATTTTTTTAGATAAAAAAAAGATTGAGAAATGGGGTTTTATAGTTCAAAACATTGGAGACCCGACTTTCCAGTCACTTAAAATGGTTGATGGCAGAACTACAGACGACACATCATCTAATTTATTTCTTACATAAAAAATAGGGGTAGATAACCTCCCCATTTACCAATGGAAAAAATGCACATCCAAGTGCGCGGGCTTGGCCTTGTAGCCTCACGTACGACCTTCTCTTTTTATGCAGGGGCTTAACATTTGTTTATTACGGTCATCGTGTTTTTTTTGCTTGTTTTTTTTTATTAAATTTCATTCAAATAAATAATTATATGAGATTTTCTCGGTTTCATGATCAAAGTCACGAGTTTAACAAGTTAATATAAATTATTTTTGGGTTCTTTTTTAATTGAATTTTGTTTTTTAATTTCATCATTTAATAGTGGGTTGATTAGGAATTGAACTTCATAATTTGTTTTAATTTGTTTTTTATAAGGTTATCCTAGTATCATGACTTCAGTCACATATTTGGCGAGTTTACTTAGTAATTGTTTTGTGTCTTTTTTATTAATCGAATTGTTTTTTTTTTAATTTTAGTCTTTCAACATTGGGTTGATTGAGAATTGACCTTCATTCTTTGTTTGAATTTGTTTTCTATAAGATTATCATTGTTTCATGACCTGAGTCGTGGGTTTGACAAATTAATCCAAGTTGATTTGGGTTCTTTTTTAATTATTTTTTTTAATTTTATCATTCAACATTAAATTAATTTGGAATTAGGCTTTATAAGTTGTTTCAATTTATTTTTTATGGGATTATCACAGTCTCATAACATGAGTTGTGAATTTAACAAGTGAACTCATATTGATTCAATATACTGTTGTTTTAATATTTTAAAAAAATATCATCTTAAATATATATATATATATATTAATCAAATTATATTTTTACTTATTATATATATTATTTTTAAACTCACAAAATTAACTATATCATATCATATTAACCTCCGTAACGTTTTAAGTTTTTTAACCAGAAAACATGAGCACTTGAATATTTTTTTTATATTCGAATCCACGGCATAGCCTGTAACAATAATCTAGCAAAAGTCACTCAAATGCATTGGTTTATCTTGGTTTATCTTTGCGTTTCAAATTTCAAACGGAAAATATCATCTTTCCTATATAAAATAAATAAATAAAACAATATTCATTCATCTCATCACGTGCAAGGCACGTGTGAAAACCATTCGGTGGCACTATATAAATGTAGATCGAAAAAAAACCGCAGCAGCAAAGATATCTACAAGCAAAGCAAAGCTAAGCTCAGAAGTCGACAATAACACAAAAATGGGAGTGGAGAAACAAGTTATCAGACCCGGAACTGGTCCCAAACCAACTGCTGGTCAAAACGTGACCGTTCATTGCACTGGTTTTGGTTAGCTAGCTCTTTTTTTTGACAAAACCCTATTTTTATTTACTTATTTTGATTTGCAAGTTAGGAATTCTATTGCTTTCTGTCTGGTTACTGATAAAATCTATGAAAGTATAGAGACTTGGGATTTGATTTTTACAATATTGTGTAAGTTTGGTTTTTTCTATATGGGTTTATGAGATTGTTATCGGGTGTGCCTTTTAATTCGTGGAATTATTAGGGCTAGATGTTGTAATTTGGGGTTTCTCGAGGTGGGTTTTTTGAGTTGAGGGAGAAAAAGTTTTGATTTTTTTTTTGTGGGGGTGGGGGGGGTTAGTAGAGAAGCATGGGGTGTGAAAGAGCTTAATAGTTATTGGGTGTGTTTATTGTTTGGTGAAAAGGATTGGGTTAGATGTTATAATATAAGGGTTTTTTGAGTCGTGTTTGTGATT
>Ga0325410_1000768_pt1 | contig 34039 bp, 24 predicted proteins | sample PopdelMetagenome_16_FD_206182 | JGI IMG/M metagenome (GOLD analysis project Ga0325410, IMG submission 206182) | Populus deltoides microbial communities from Bellville, Georgia, United States - Xylem-PdIQD-R3 | ecosystem: Host-associated > Plants > Phyllosphere > Stem > Wood/Secondary xylem...
GAAATAGCTGTGTTTAGCAGGTTTGGGATTTCATTGTTTCCTGGTTTTTCAGGAGGACCAAGGAGCGGCTATTTGCAAATAATTAATTGACCACTCTCCTTGACATGAACTATTTATTTATTTATTTATTTTTACTTTTCCCCTCGAAAATTTGATGTTTATTTTATGAAGTTTTCGATGGATTCCCATTTTCACAATATATTCTCTCGATTGCTTGCAAGTCCGATATGAAATGAGCCTAACTTGACTTTAGCCAATCAACGCCAAGACTTGATCAACTAATTTGTGAAATAAAGGTGTATTTAGTATTATGATATTTTTTGTAATTGTGGTTGGAAAAAATTAGTTTTATAAAATTCATTTTATAAATTAAATGTATAGTTAAAATTGTAGTTGAGATTAAAGTTGGACAAAAAATGTTTGGTTAACATACCTTTTAATCATGGTTTTATCTCATTCATATCCACACAACCTATACAAGTTAGCCTTTTAATCATTCAATATGTTCATCTAACAATGTTCCAAAATACACAATTTATACATAGCAATATTAACAACAAGAACATATTCTATCACTATATCTTTCATAAATTTTAACACCAATACAATTCCAAAACCAAACAGAAAATAATCTTGCAAAATCCCTTTGATCATATGATAGAGGTCGGTGAGAAGAACAACATATCCAAAACAAAGCACAATTTAATGGTTGATGCTAGAGATGTGATTGGCTGAGCGTACTACCTCCTGTAGGTTGGCTCATCCAACTTCTTTGTTGTTTTAAAGGAAATTGTTTCTTAACTATAATTTTGTCCCTCATTTATGTCTTTATATATTTTATTTTATTTTTCATGTAAATTATCTGGTTTTCTGTTTAAATCGCTAATTCTTACCAAAATCTGATTCAGCTGAGATCTTAAACCAAGGTAGGACAATATATTAATAGACTCCATGCAAAATTTCATCCCGATGTGACAGTTGGATTGAAAGCTCTACTCTTTAGCGTAAAATTGATCAGTTTATGACTTTTCATCAACAATCCAAGTTTTCTTGTTCAATCCACACATAAGTTATATCCATTATCCTTCAAACCCTTAGGGTTGTTTTATTATTTTGAAATATATTTATTTATTTATTTATCAGGCTTATTATCGTTTCAAGGTAACGTCACTGATTTTTAACTGGTACTTGCACCTTCTGTCCTATTTTTTTGTTGCACTATCCTTTCTTATAGTTTATTCTTTATTATTTCACTTATTTCTTAGAAATATTTTATCAATCAAAATGTGTTACCAGTTTCGTCGTCGTTATGAATCTTAAATTAAAATTCATTTTATGGAGGTCATCCCCTCCATTATGCATCACAATTATATTGTTATTATTATTATTTATCTATTCTTTTTTATCTCGATTTCCATCACTCATCGAGATCTTATTATTTTCAATTTTATGTTTACACGGGAATTGTCATCATTTCTCATAACTATCAATGTTTTTAGATTTTATTTTTATCATCTCCTTATGAAAATGCTACTTTTTTTTTTCTCAACCTTTTATATTGTTCACATAGTAATTTTTTTTTTATGGTGTTGCAATCCATCTTTTACAGAAAAAATTGAGGTTGTTACTGCGTCTGTACCACTGCCAATTGTGACAACTCTTTATAATTGTGTCCTCTTCTTTTACGTGGGTAGGTATTAATTTTCTACTTTTTGGGTTAGATTCTAAATTACCAATCAATTTTATCAAGAGGTAAAATGATGTTTATAGCGATAGTTTACCTTAATCTAGAAGAGGAATGACAACTATGAAGATTAAAACCTATAGGACCACTGAAAGTCAACATAATATGTACTGAGAATTCTTAAAAGATTAAGAATTCTTTATAAGATGATATAGTACAAACTCACCATAATAGGCAATTAGGCCTTCTGCTTTTAGTAGCCATTGTATGGTCCCGTAGACTTTTTTTTTTTGGATTTGAAGAAACTTTATTTCTCGAAAAGCGTATTTTGTGGATTTAGGTGAGGGAGTAAAACCCCGGTTGTTCCAGTCTTTTACAAGAGGTGCACACCCTGACTCGAATTCGAGATCTGCTGTGCAGATCTCAAACCCTTTACCATCACGCTACGTTTCTTGAAGGTTATGGTCCGGTGGAAGTTTCTATGAAAACTACATGTCATCATGCCTAACTCAAGAACACACTGAATTAATACGAGACACTATAGTAAATGAAACAGTGAGCAGCAAGAAAAATTCCATGTCTTACGATGGCTGTGGTGATTATGGGAAAATCATACACATGATTATGGAAAGTGGTAAATGGGGATAAGACTCTTTGACTTTTCTAAAGGAACATCGCTTTAGCATTAAGGGCAACTCAACCCATTAAATGTTTAATTTGCTTTCAAATCTTCTTTTAGTGTTTTTTTTCTTGCTATAGTCGGGGAGAAATCGATAAAGGAGCTAATTAATGGTATAATTATTTTATTTCCCTTTCAAGCGAAGGCTAGATCATTGTAGGTAGTTTTCAAATAGGATTACAAATGCATATAATTAATGTTTTGTTCAAGGATAGTGGGGACTTTTGGGAGTGGTGGGGGAAGATTTGTGGGCAGTGATTCCTTAAGAAGTGGCTACCTATGCTCTAATATCTTTAATATACTAGATTATATTTTTCAATGTTATTACTATGCTGATAATAAAAATAATAAATTTTTTCATCAAATAAAAAAATTATAATTATTTAATTAATTAAAAAATGGATTTAAAAAAAAATGTTATTAAATTGATATGTATATTTTTTTAGATGTAAAAAAACTTTTTATTTAACCCACATCGTAACACAGGCCGGGTCTGTTAGTTAGTACAATATACTAAAATATGTGGGGTTTTCACTATAGCAATTTACAGTGAAAGCCTCACTTCAACCTTGTATGTATATATTGTTTTTATTTTTTATTTTTTATTAATTTTTTTATAATTTTTTCTTTTAATATTATATTTATTTTTATTAGGTTATTTTATTTTCATGACATTGAATCTTGAACTTGGTAGTTAACCTGATTATCTCGAATTTTTTTTTTAAAACACATAAAATGCAATTAATTAGAATAGAAACATTAAATTTAACTAATTTAACTTATTTATTTTTAAATTTAATTTTATTTTTTAATATTAGATTTCTCATATCAATAAAATGTAGCTAGTGTATTTATAAATTATTTAATAAAACGTAGCATGGTTTGGACGCACCTCCATGAAATTGGTTTAGCTTATCTCTTATAGGTGTGATCGTTATTGGGCTGGGTATTGTTGTATGATACCAGCCTTTGTTTGGGACCAGTAGGCCTCAATCAGGCCTCTATGCTTGTAATTTTGGGCTCAGTCTTTTTTTTTTTTAGAACCGCTTCTCCTTGTTGATAACATAAGAATAAAAATAAAATAAGATTGGGCGGAAACTAGTCAAGATGGATTTCTTTAACAACTCATGAGGATTGCAGGGGCAAAATTAAACTAACTTATGCTTTATAATCCAAGGTTTATTGGAAAATTAAAGGAAAAAAAACATACATGTACTAAAAAGAAATATTGTTTTCATGTAAAAATGGTATAATTATAAATTTTGCCCATTTTTTTTTACTGCGGCGGTGGCAAAATTGTAATTTTCAAGGTTTTTAGAAAAAAAATTTCTTATGTTTTTTTCTCTCTTTATACTTGGCATTTTTATCATTTTACACTTGGTCTATTTATCACTATTTTTTTTCTTATCTTCATTTTTTGTAATATTGTTTTTAGTTTTTCCTTTTTATACACTTTTTTTTGGGAAAAATATTATTTTTTATTTTTTATACTTTAAATATTTATCACTCTACACTTAGCCTCTTTATATAATTTTTTTATTCTTATTTTTATTCTTTTGTAATTTGTTAGGCTTTTAAGATTTCATTATTATTCTAATTTGCTTGGTATAGTAGTCTTAGGGTGATTTTGTTGGCAATGAAGGATAATAGACTTTGTTATAAGTCCAAACCCTCACAAATCATTGAGGGACTCTTAAAATACTTAATTTTTATTCATCTAAGTTATTTATCAAAAGACTATTATAACCTTTTATATAAAAAAAACTAAAAAACTCTATAAATACTGAATGAAAACTATTCCATTCAAATACAAAAATAGAAAAGCATAATAATACTGAATATAAATATAAAAAGAGAAAAAAGAATTCCTAAACTAAAAAAGAAAAAATAACAATAATTAAGGGAAATATTTATTTTCTAAAAAGAACCTTCATCAATCTTCATTTGTTGGAAGAAACTTGTTCTCGAGATCAAATTATTCGTGAGGTAAAACCTGTTCAATTGAAACTATAAAGACGACTAACAAAACCTTCTTTGAGTAGAACCTCCTCACTTAGAAACTCAATGATTCTTTTGTGTGTGAGTCACTCTATTATGGGTTCCCAACATTTTTATATGGATCGTCTTATTATTAATCTCTAAACCTTTATGTTGATTACCCCATCATAAGTTCCATCACCATGATTTTCAATAACAGCTCACAACTAACCATTAGAATCCAATACCAATTATCATGAATAAGAAACAAATGGTACCAGAGTTTATTACAAATCAAAACCTTCAAAAATTCTCTAATTTTTTACAAATCAAAACTCTTGATGGCGCTCAATATGATAAAGCTATATGGAATAAAATTCAAATGATGTAGAAGATCCAAAGACTTGGATGGTTTCAATTTCAAAGATGAAGGCACTATTTAAGAGTGAGTTTCAATCTGTTTTTAATTAAAATTTAATTTTTTTTGCTTTAAGTTAGTTTATTTTAGTATTTTTGAATTATTTTTATATGTTAATTTCAAAAATAAATTTTAAAAATTAAAAAAATATATTATTTTAATATTTTTTCAAGTAAAATACATTTTAAAAAACAACCACTACCGTACTATTTCACTTCAGAAACCCTTAAAAAGTTTATCACTTTTACGTGGAGCATGGTCAGAAAGAGGATTTGGCATTACAAAACTAGCTAGGTACTAAAAACAAGGATGACAGAGTAAAAAAAATTATTCTCATGCATGAACCAGAGAAGGGAAAGGGGTGTCTACAGCACCATCGGTTAAACAAGGTTTGCAAAGGCTAGGATTAATTAATGTCATAATCGTCGACAGCAATGGAAAATTCACTTTTTCTCGTCTGTTTCGAACATAATCATGCTCTTAGCCCACGGAAGGCACGGTTTTATCCTTGTAATAAGATGAATCCCCACATCAAGAGAAGACTTGGGATTAATGATAAAGCAGATATAACTTGGAGGAAGAGTTTTCATCCATCAGCAGTTGAAGAGATAAATGATCAAGCTAGGCACTAGCAATTCTTCTTATCCCATGCATATAATTTCCTTGCATTTGTCTGATATGGACGGTGACGGTCGATTAAAGGATGTAATTTGGGTCGATTGCAGCCAATGAGTCAGTCGTTGATGTCATCTATTTTGACACAACCGACTCAATTAACAGGTACGACATGCCATTTGCTGCATTTGCTGGAGTTAATCATGATCGTAAGCACCCAGTGTTACTTGGATGTGACTTACTTTCAGAGGAAGACAAAGACATTGTACATCTGGTTTGGTGACCTGATTGCAACGTATGTCAGTTCATGTTTCAAAAGCAATTATTACTATAGCCAATGTCCAGCTATTCAAGATGCAGTTAAAGAGAAGAGTTTCCGAATTCTCATCATTGTCATTTTCTTTGGCATATTATGAAAAGAATCCTTGAGAAACTTGGAGCATTCGCACAATACAAAGCAACAAAGAAGATGTTGAAGAGAGTCGTGCATGAAACTATGAATTCATAGAAATTTTTGAATTTGAAGAGACTTGGAGCAGGATGGTTAAGGATTATAATCTTTGAAGCAATTACAGGAAGTCACACAGTATTGAAATCATTAAGTTAGGTTTGAGGAATTTTCCATTCAATCTTTAAATTATAATTCAATCTTTAAGCAATATTATTCTTTAATATATTTCTTCAAATTAGAACTTTTTAGATTTTAAACTGGTATAGAATTATATTATTTTATATTTAGTTTTTATTAAATAAATAAAAATAATAAGATTTGAACCCATGATTATTTATTTATAATAATTTTTATATTAAAAAATTAATTTAATTTAATATTTTATATTATTAAGTGTATTCTCGGAATATAATTTATATTAACGATATAATGCAATCCTGTGTTAAGGAAGACAGATGGATCAATATTAACGTTTCAGGTGATAATATTCTTAGAGTGAAAGATGACACTCGCAAAAGGAAGTGAGTTTCAGTGAGTTTTACAACAATAATGACAAATCTTTATAAAAAAGTCTTAACATAAAAATAATCCTAATAGTTATTTTATTACTAAATATTTATATTTGTAGAGCATTGTATCCCTTGAAAGAGAATTAAAATCGTCAAAAACCAACCTTCACTAGAAAAAAATAATTAAAATCTCTAATTAGATAGGAGAAATAAAAATAAAATTTGAAATTAGGGCTTAAAAATATAAAATTAAATGAGAAAATAATAAAATTAAAAGAAAATAATATCTTTTAAGTTTATTATAGATTTGGACATGTTGAAGCTTTTAGAAAAACTTGGTATCGATTCAATATAATCGGATAAAAAAATATTATTATTTTTGTTAAACATATCGTTTAATATAATCATGTTTTTTTTAACTTAAAATTGTCCATATGATATAAAAACATATTTATTAAGCTTTTCACACAATCCAAATATAATAATTTCATATTCAATTCAACAAAACCTTCTATATCATAGAGTGAGATATATACCATACTTCATGCTTTCACTTTAGAACCGTTTTTTTAGATGTTGGATGAAGGACATCAAACACAAACATAGTTGTGTGGATAATCATAGAGTGAGATACCATACTTCATGCTTTCATTTTCCAGATTCATCATATTTATCGGCTGTTTTAGATACATTTTGCATAAACTCTCTATAGTTTTAGATATATTTTGCATCTTTGTAGCTTAGCCTATTTATCGATTGTTTTGCCAGACTTTTCAGATTCATTACATTTCGGCGCCTCCTTCTCTATTCTTCTTCCTTATACATTTTTTTCTTATCTTTCAGATGGTCTAATACATCAATAACAAAAAGTTATGGAGATTTGTTATAAGTTAAAATGATTAAATACCAAGAATATCATAATTATGAGAAAACTCTTAAAATATTTAATTTTATTCATTCATGTTTCACTTGTAAAAAGACTATTACAACTATTTATATAGAAAAAATAAAAAAAACCTTTTAACATTTAATTAGCAAAAATAAAATAGAAAAATTATTCTTCAAATATGAAAACTAGAAAAGAATAATGATATAGAATAAATAAAATTCCTAAACTAAAAAGAAGAAATAAAAATAACTAGGGAAAATATTTATGTTCCTAAAAAATTTCTTGCATTAGTCTCCATCGGGTTAGAAAGAACTTGTTTTCAAGTTTAGATCTCATCAGAAATCATCCTCTACCACAAACATCTTTTTGAGTATGGGTCGTCTTATCATGGATCCCACCATCAAGATTTTTAATAACATCATACAACAACTAACCACTAAAATCATGGAGGTATGATACACATCCTTTATGACTCCAACCATGATGATTTGACAGCACATAACAAAACCAAAACCACTAGGAATCATTGGGTTCTAATACAAACTAACATAGTTAGAAGCAAATGATAACTGAGTGTTCCTACCAATAATACCATAACTATAAGAAAACTTTCAAAATACTTAATTTTATTAATTCATGTTTCACTTCTCAAAATGCTATTTCAACTCTTTATGTGTGCGTGCGTGCGTGCGTGTGTGTAAAACTAGAAAACCCTAGTAATATTGAATAAGAAAAATAAAATAGAAAACAAAAAAAATAAAATAAAATTCTTCAACTGAAAAAGAAGAAATAAAAATAACTAAGAAAAATATTTATTGTTCCAAAAAACTCATGCATAAAAGTTAAAAAAAAACTTTTCAAATTATATAAAAAAAACCGAGAGGAATTAATGATGTATTGTGAAGCAAGACTTATTGCATTGTGGATTGCTATAGTGTAATGCATTTTTCCCTCCATAGTATAAATAAAAGAAGAGCAAAATGAGTGGTAAAATAGTCTTTTCATGAGGTTCAATTTGCATTATCAAGTTAAATTGGGATAAATAGATATCTTCATATTTTTGTTACACAGTGGAATTACTAATTTACTTTTAAAATAAATAAATAAATAAACATAACTTGGGACAAGGATTTTTTTTACTTTTCATCTTTTTTGTTTTTGCACATGGTTAGTTAACTACCCTTGAAACTTTATTTTCTTTAACTTTCATCCAAAGATGTTTTCATCATTTTAGTATGGTTTTTTTTTATATTATTATCAAATAGACTCAAAGGAAATTGGGTGTTTTAACACATATAAAATATATTTTAAAAGAAAATGTGGTTGGCACATGAAAAGCTCATGTTAGCGAGTGAGAGGAGCCCTCTCCTTTTGGACGGCGCATGTAGGCTTCTCCAACGGTCAAACACTGTTGTTTCCTCGATGGTGTTAGGAGCAACACTTTGAAATCTTTATTGGTGTCAATGGTAAGGCATGTATCGGTAGTGGACTGACAGTGTGCTTTTAGTGAACTTTTTTCTTCTCATCCCTCTTTTTTTCCCTCTCTTTTCCTTGGTAAAATACAAAAGTTTCCTTTTATTATATATATATATATATATGTAATTTAATTCTTATTCTTTTGATTGCTACTTATTTTATTTTTATCTTTTATAGATTTATTTTGTTTCTTCATTTTCGTCTCTTATCATTTGATTTTATTTAATTTTTATATTAAATTTGATCCTCAATCATTTAATTGCTATATATTTCTTTTTTATCCTTTTCCTAATTGAATTTTGTTTTCAATTTCATCTCTCAACATTTTATTTCAATCTATTTTTATGTCAAATTTGATCATCTTTCTTTTTATTACTATTTGTTTTATTGTAGATTCTTTTTTATTATTCTTTTCTTCAATTTGATCCTTTATTATTTTGTGTTTGAGAATTTTAATCATTATGTTTTAGGGTTTTTCTTTTATAAGGTTAGTCTCAGCTTAATGACCTGGGTCATATGTTTCAAATATTAACATGAGTTGACTTCAACTTCTTTTTAGGTTCTTTACAAAATTGATTTTTTTTCCTCATTTCATTATTCATCCTTTAATTTACTAGCAATTGCTATTTGCCTTATTTTTTTTTGTCTTTTTTATGGGGTTATCTTAATTTTATACTCAAAGTGGTAAGGTCAATGGATTAAACTGACTTAAATCTTTTTTTTCCATTACATTTTATTTTAATTTCCCCCTTTGAAATTAAGTTTTTTAATAATTGAGCTATATTGGTTTATTTAATTTGCTTTTGACAAGGTTACCCCATCATCACGACCAGGTCGCAAATTTGACAAGTTAACCCAGATTGGTTTGTTTTGGGTTTTTTTTACCTTTTTTTTACTACTTTTTTTTATTGTTATTGCATTTTTTATTCATATTATAAAAATTATACAAGCTTATTGAACCCAATCAAGTTAATGACCCTAGTCTCTATTTTTATTTCTTTTTTGGGAACACTTGTGTTTCCTTAGCATTCTTTTTTACAATGAAAAAATTTCAGCAGGCTCATGGCATATCGTGAACTGCCTTTCTAGTCATCTTCTATATTGGTAGGTGCAATTTATCACTTAAAAATCAACAATGGTTGCAGGCAATTACTATGGTTATGATGATGTCCTGAAATCCAAGATAAATAAAGTATGAGTTATTTAGTGTGTGAGATAGTTGTTAATCAATATGTCCAGATACTTGAATTTCTTCTCTTTAGACTAAAGAATTCCAGATTTATGGTAAAAGCTTGAGTAAATACAAAAAATAGTCCCAATCGGGGGACTTAAAAAGATAATATATTTATAAGAAAGACAATAAATGACTTAAAATAGCTTTAAATTCAAGGAACAAAGATGTTTATTTTTTAGTTTTAAGATGATTAATGTTCTGAAATCTATATAAGTTTATCTCAAGAGATAAAATGTTCTAAACTTATAAAATGTTCTAAACCTTTACTTGAATGGTTTATGGGTGTTTATACCATCTAAACTTTATTGTTTTCAAAAAAGGAAAGGAGATGAAAGTCCTCTGCTTGTGGCAACATTAACAGGGAACAAATATTCCTTACATATCATTAATGAAATAATAAGTATGGTAGGTCCCTTAACAGATCTTGTATATACCTATGAGTACAGGAAAATCATTACATCAAATATGAATGATTCCTATTATTATTCTAGATGGAAAGGCATAATAGTTTATCATGCTTTCAATATCTTTATTTTAGGGGTTCGTTTAGGATCAGACATATAGCTTTAGAAGTTGGTGATGGTTGAATCCATATGATTTAGATTTGGAATGCTTGCCAGACACACATTACTTTGGGCTTTCCTAACTGTCAAACCCAGGTACTTTGGGTATGATGAGTTTACTAGAGCCATGCTACCTTGAACTTGGTTGAATGCCAAGTTCAAATTCATTGAGTTTGACGTGTTTTCCAGACTTATGCTACCTTGGGTTTAGCCGTCTTCCAAGCTCAAATTCTTTGGGTCTGGCGTGTTTGCCATACCCACTCTATCTTAGGCTTGACTAACTGCCAAGTTCAAGTTCTTTAGGTCTAGCATGTTTGTCAAACCTATACTATATTGGGCTTGGCTGATTGCTAAGACCAAGTTTTTTGGGTCTTGTATGTGTGCCAAACCCACACTACCTTGGACTTGGCTGATTGCCAAGTCCAAGTTCTTTGGGTCTGGCGTGTTTGTCAGATCCATACTACATTAGGTTCAGCTAACTGCTAAGTCTATGTTCTTTGGGTTTAGCATGTTTGTCAAACCTATTTTGTTTTTAAGATTATTTCTATTTATAAAAATATATAATAAAAAAATGTTGACTCTTCAGTTGCCACATAAGACTTTAATTTGTAATATTATTTTAGAGGCTTAAGAGATTTTTAGGGAGATAATTGGTTAATACACATCTTATCTTTCTTTAGGAAGAGACATTTAAGGCGTTGTTGATTTAAAAAGATTTTCTAAGGAAAAGGAAGTAATTTTTTTTGGGAAGACCAACTGACAACGTATAATAAATATCGCAGGCTTTTGACCCTCTTAGGGTTATAATACGGTGCCTTATGTCTTTCATTCTTATCTTTTTCCCCTTATTTTACTTTTGATAAACCTTTTTTCCAGTATTCTCTGACTTGGGAATTTTCAATTTTTCATAAGAAGGGAGTAATTTGACAGTAGAGAGGATGTCTTTAGCTAGATAAATTAGATCTACTTTCATTTTGCTTACTTAAAACCTCTTTCAATCTTTTCTTCCCTCTACCATTATGATTTCTAGAAAAGGGAAGATAAATGTATTCTCTGACTTGGGAATTTTCGACTATAAGGATTGGCCCTAGATCTGAGAGGGATGATACTTAACCTTCTTTTGCTGGAAATAGGTTAATGACATTTCCAAAAGGTTTCAAATTTGATGGGACAATTGAGGTTGCCTATGGCATTTATGGATAAGATACGAAGTTCAATGACTTGGGACCAAGTAACCTTGGCCAATGCTAGTCAGCCTAGAGATTATACAGTGGTCGTCCCTAAAAACGGTGACTATATTTTTCAGGTCACCAATAAATATGATGGGGGTAATATTATTATTACTGATCCATATGTCTATACAATTTTGAGTACTTGCTTCCCTTACAAGGATTTGTAAGGGATGTTCTAAGATACTACAACCTTAGTCCTACTCAGATTCATCCTAATAGGTGAATCATTTAATCCTTATTTAAAAGTTATTGAGGATTTTGAATGAGAAGCCTATAGTCTGGGTATTTAGGTTGTGCTATACTTTGATTAGTAATATTGAAGGGGGACTTATGATCCCTTGGTTTTTTTACTTTTATGAATTAACGAAATAGGCCTATGAAGAACACTATGAGGGGAAAGTGCTTCGATAAAAAAATGGAGAGAGCAATGGGTGATAATAGGGTTTGATAACACAACTAAACTTTAAGATGGATATAGTCCAATCTAGGGTTGTACCCACCATTCAGCGGGTGTGAATGAGAAACCCTTCTTGGCCATGAAGGAGGAGATGGTGTGTACCAGGTTGAACAACCTCTATATTGAATATGACATCGATTGTATGGCTAAAAGGCTATACGATGCTTCAAGTAATCTTGCATTTATATGTTTTTGTTTCTATGTCTTTCATTCCCTGACTGTTTCTTTGTGCAGGATCCTTACTTGGGATCGTTGGATCTAAATTCAGTGGCCTTCTCCTATTAGCAACTCCTCTTATGAAGATAATCAACCATTAATACAAAGGTGAAGATTTAGATCTTCAATTCAAATGAAAATCAAGAAGAACACAACGATCTATACTAAGGATGTCACTAGGGACATCCCTATAACTAGCATTCTTGTTGATGAGGTATGCCAAAAGGAAAAATAGGATCTTGTTCTCCCATATCAAGGGCCCTCTGGGTGCTAACACCAACCTCGGTCATATTGGAGGTTGCCTCTCAATGGAAGAAAAAGAGGGTCTTCATCCCCTCAAATTCTGATATTGTTCCTCCTTCACATGGCATTCTTACTCCCATGAGCCCTATTTACTTGCTTCCTAGGTCTTCCAATTAAGCTCCTACATCTACTAGGGTGAAGGATATCTTCTCCAATCTTAAATTGGAGCATGCCTCTTTCTGTTTCCCCATTCTAAATGAGGAAAAAAGAGGGATAATGAAGACAATTTTTTAGAGGAAGTCCATACTAGGGGTTGGTGGATTGGATGTAATGGAGACATAAAATAGACTGACCTTTCTTTTTGATGTGGAAAGATTGACTGACCTAAACTTTCAGAGTTGTTTGGCTATTAGTGGGCATATGGCTTTACTTTCTTTCTACCACAAGTTAACTAACTAAAGTTAAGGTTAAATAGTTGTCATAATAATTTCACTAGTTAAAATATATTAACCTTAACTTTCTCCCACCAAATATGTTGAACTTGAACTCCTAATACATTTCTCAACTTTTAAAATTTATCTTTTGGCAATGCTTTTGTAAAGATACCAACCACTTACTCCTCTGATTTGTAAAAATTCATATCATTCTCTTCTTCCTGAATTGCTTCATGAATAAAATTATGTTTAAGTGCAAAGTGCTTGGACTATGAAAAAATAAATTCCTTGTCATTGTTATAGATAATTTATTATCACAAATTTTTTTTTGTAAGCTCTTATTGCTTTTCACCTATATCTTTCATAATTCTTCTCAACTAAATAGCTTGCTAAGTAGTTAAACCAGGTGTATGATTGAGCCACTGATTATTGGCTCTTCGAACACCAAGTAAACACACCAGAGTCAATATATATATATATATATATATAGCATAGCATAAAGTATTTTTTATATCATTAGCACATCCACATCAATTACTATCATAAGATCCAATCAATTTTACCTAAGAAATTCTGTCAAATATAATCTCAAACTATATAGTGCCTTGAATGTATCTATGCACCTTTATAGCAACTCCAACATAAAAGTATCTTGGAAAATTCATGAACTTGGAAAACAAACTTACTATAAACATTGCATCATGTCTTATAATTGTCAAGTACAATAGATACCCAATCAAACTTCTATAAAAAGTAACTTTCATTTTTTTTCTTTCTATTGACTTTAAATTCACAATCAAATGCACATCAACAGGTTTATAGCCGAACATTCTGAATTTTTTTAGAATTTTTTTAACAAATTTTTTTTGACAAATAAAAACTCCTCCATCATCTTAGTAAACCTCAGTACTAAAAAAATAATATAGCAGCCCCATATCATTTATCTTATATCTTTCATCATTTTTTTATTAAAGTCTTCAATCTATCTTCCATTACTACTGTAATCACTAAATCATCAACATATAAGCAACAATAAGAACACCATTATCTCATCTGCTAATTTATCTACCTCCTCTACATGGCTTAAAACTTTTTTTCCCCATCATTTAAAGACCCGTTCTCTTGATTTTTATTGCCGTGAGTAATCTTAGATTGAAATGAACTCTTAACATATTTTTTAAACCGTTGTACCAGCCTTATCAAATGACTTCAAGGTATTTATCAATCCTTCAATGGTTAACTTAGACAAATCCTTAGTTTCTTCAACAACAACAATAACATCAAATTTTTTTTTCCTCATTTGAACTTTATCTATGATTTTTCTATCATGAATTTCTTCATCAGATATTCTCATTTGATTTATAAGTTCTATCAACCTGATACAAAACTCTTTAACAGATTCATTCTCATTCAATTTCAATTTTAAATTCTCAAATTCTTTTCTAAAACCTTGCAGTTTCACAACCCTTACCTTCACATCTCCTGCACATTCCTGTTTTAGAATCTTTCATGCCTGTTTTCCTTGAATGGCTCACACGACTTTTGGAAAGATAGGATCAGCTACCCCTCTTCGAATTAATCTAAGAGCTCCATCATTTCTACCCCTTCTATCCTTTAAAACTCTAACTTGTGCTATGGATCAGTTTTCTATTGATTCAAGCTCCTCAAATTCAGTCCATATCACCTCTCACAAATCAAGTGAAATGAGCAAAGTCTTTATCTTTATGCTTTTAAATTCATAATTTTCTCTTGCAAACATAGAAGGCTGGACAGTACTCTAGTTTAAGTTGTTTGCCATGGCCATCTCTCTTGTAAATCAGTTTATTTTACTTGATTTCACCTCCAAACTCATCTTTCTTCAATCTAAGCTCTATACCATTACTTGATACTACTACTGTTGACTAAATTATTAGCTTGTATGTGGTTAAAACAACATCAAAATGCAGGTTTTAATTATTAAAACAAGTCTGCAATTTTCTGCTAGATAGCATGAATAACGGGAGATAAAACACTGTAACTTTTTTCTTTTCCTTTTATTTTTCCATACATACCTCCAGAACATTGAAACATACACACACACACACACACACACACACACACACACATATTAACATGAACACTTTCCCTTTGTTTTCTCTTCTCATTCCGTTAAAAGGATGAAACAATAAAGATCTCAATATCAGAATTTATTACTAGCAATGAGAGACCTACCTAACTAGCTCTAGTTATATCGTTAACTAGTTTATCTAAAAAACACAGATGCCATATCATTAATTTGATGAAGTAAATGGCGCGCCTATGAAAAACCAAGTGAGAATTAAAGCTTTGATTTCAATTCCACCCCACCGTCCACTCTTAGCCAAACTCTCTTGAACAAGATCATTTAGTGTAAGATAAAATATAGTTCTCGGATAAACGTTAAAAATGCAGCAATTATACCTTCACAAGGCGATCCCATTTTTTTAGTTTTCAGTAAACAATTCTATTTACGGCGTTATATTGAGCATCTGATCTGCTGATAAAGCAGCGGGATCAAATTAACAAGACTCCGATGGGGAAAAAAAACCAACAGAGCCCAAAACATAATGATTGATAAAGAATTGTGGGTGTTGGGATAGAAGAGAAGTCATATGTGTAGCATGTAGCTTGACTGCCATATTGAGAACTTTATCACGAGAACTCATTCTTAAGGAAGAAATAGTGTTACTCGATCTTTAATTATTGATTTAGATGGTGAGTCTCCTCGTATTATAATTTGGGTTCTAACCCACTGAAAAACTGTATAAAAAGACTAAGATGGTCGAGGAGGAACCAAACTATAAGTGGGGCATTTCAAATGCCAGTACAGTAATAATGGTTTTTGTCTTTTTGGTAGAATAGAATAGAATAGAGGTGTTTGTTTGACTGTGCTGTGAGATTGAAGATAGAATGCTGCTGTTTGCAGGGATGTAACATACTAAGTTAGGCCTGGCTCCCAGTCAAAAGATCCCAGGTGAGCACTACACCTGTATCTGCGAGACTGCAAATTACTTACAGGCAACCCTACAAAAAATGTGCTTCACAGTGAAGGAAGACTGAGTAGCTAATATGGAAAGAGATGTGTTAAAAGAAAAACTAATTCAGGAAAACTTGGGTAAATGAATGAAAAGCTGAGTTGTTGAGGCAAAATAAAGGAGGACAGGCATGTGTTTGGGGCAGAGAAACAGTACTGTACAGAAGAGCAAACTGTCCCCACCTCGGCTCCTCCTCCTCCTCCTCCTCAGTGCACTTCCCTGCCACCTGCCGCCAATCACTTCCACCTATGGAAGAGAAAAAGGGTCCTTCGCTTTCTGCTAAACAAGTTCAGACCTCCCTCTAACCAACAGTTTCTCCCTTGCAATATTATGGCATCTTCACTCCCCCACCCACTGCCGCTGCTATTTTGCAACCCAAATAATTACATTCATTTAGTTTACGAAACTACACTTCTAAACTTCAATTTATATTCATGATCTAAACCAATCGTTGGCTTTGCTAGTTAACTGAGATGCAAATACCGGTGAGCTTTAATTAGGAAAAATGCTGTGGAGCTGAATAGTGCATAAACATGTAATTAATGAACAAAAAAGTTTAACAGCCCAATCACATGCTCGTATGCAACCACACATACTGTCTCCAAGGTTTCTTTGTGAAAAAAACGAAATGGAAATTAAATGAAAAAACTCACCAACCTAGTGGTCTGTACAATAACTAAAGTCTGGCATTAGCTAGCATGCTTCAAATCTCTCATATGTATCAGGATGTGTAGATATGACACAAGCGTTATGCCTTCTCTTAAACACGATGGAAAGGATTGCTAAATGCACTCCTACAGATAATAGACGCGGCACTCATTTCCATGTCTCCACAATGTGGAGAAAGCAAAACCAAAGATGCTTACAAGGCTAGCCCTAAAGCTCGATATTTAATTGTTTTCAGATTTTAGTACTTTTTTTGAACATTTTTTTATGGATTTATGCAATGATGTCAGGGACAAGAACAGCAGTAGCAGCAGAAGCAACAGAGGTGCAGTCGTAAAAATAGCAGACTTACTCAGTGCTAGAGGGAGAGAGGAGGTGGCAGCAGTATTATGTATCACAGCCATTAGTTTCTCTATTCATTCACAGAAGATGATTCTGCAAGTAATTGACTGAGAAAATACCCTTAAAAACTATCAGCCCAACTAGAACCAAAAAAAAAAAACCCTCCTTTTGTCTCTGAAATCTCTCTATAATTTACAACTTGCGAATCCTTTTAATTGGTTCTTTTGGGCATCTTTTTTCACTCAAATATGTTGAATACAACAATTTCCAGAAATAGGTTTCCTTTCACTGCAACTCAATGGCAAGAGCTTGAACACCAAGCTCTCATTTACAAATACATGGTCTCTGGTGTTCCTGTCCCGCCAGAACTCCTCTATTCTGTCAAAAGAAGCTTGGGATCTTCTTTGGCATCAAGACTCTTCCCTCACCAACCTAGTAAGTTGATCTGTACCTATTGCTTTGAATGTTTTTTTTTTTATATATAAAAAAAGCAAGTGTTCAGAAAGAAAGTTGGGACTGTGTTTTCGCAGCTGGGTGGGGTTGTTTTCAGGCGGGTTTTGGCAGAAAAGCAGACCCAGAGCCAGGAAGGTGCAGAAGAACGGATGGAAAAAAATGGAGGTGCTCAAAGGAAGCATACCCAGACTCAAAATATTGTGAGAGGCACATGCACAGAGGCAGAAGCCGTTCAAGAAAGCCTGTGGAACTTACTTCAAGTACTACTACAACAGCAACAACAATTCCTTTAACATCAATCAACAGAAACCTCTCTAACCCCACTATTTCACCCTCCAGCTCCTCTTATTCTTTCTCTCACCCTTCATCTGCGGAATCTGAAGTTTATGCCCATCAAAACCCTTCGCATGGAACCTTCCTTAACCCCTTCCTTTATCCTCATTCTTCATCTTCTGGCCCTCCTGATTCTGGTTTTTCTCCTCTAAATAGCACCCCTCACAACCTGTTTTTGGAGTCTGGATCTTCTCCTCATGTTGACAAAGAGCACAGGTGTGTGTAAGTTCAGGAAACAAATCTAATGCATATTTTGATTTCTTTGTTTCATGATGGCTTAATTTTTTTTTTGCATGAATTATAAGGTATTATCATGGAATGAGGGAGGATGTGGATGAGAGATCTTTCTTTCCAGATGGCTTAGGGAGTGCAAGAGGTGTTCAAGATTCATATAACCAATTGACAATGAGTTCCTACAAAGGTTACTCACTGTCACAGTTTCAAAACTTTGCTGATACTTCTAAAGAAGAGCAGCAACAACCAGGGCAGCACTGCTTTGTTTTGGGCACTGATATTATCAAGTCATCAGCAAGAAGGTCAATCAAGTTGGAGAAAGAAACTGAAACCCTGAAGCCATTGCACCATTTCTTTGATGAATGGGAACCAAAGGACGCAGACTCTTGGCTTGATCTTGCATCCAGTTCAAGACCTCACACTTCAGGTAATAATAATATCATCTCAATAATATAGTAAACGAATTTAATTTGTGTTACTCTAGCTTCTCGTACCTTATTCTTATTATTATTATTATTATTATTATTATTATTATTATTATTATTATTATTATTATTATTATTTTTGTCTTTGTATAACAGGATACTTCTGTTTTGCAGATGATTGAAATCTCAATAATGGATCTTTGTAATATGACGAAAACAGTACTTGTTCGTGGGTCATCAATGCCTTTCTTGCCTCAAATATGAAATTGTGCCCGGGGGAAGGGTTTTTTTTTTGTTCGCTCTGAAGGTGTGGGAATAATAATGTAGGGCCACCAGAGGATTCCTGTCTTTTGCTTCCTTTGATCATTATTTTGCTCTTTCCCTTGAAAGAAACATGTTTGGGATTTGTAGACTTGCTTGTTTGACTGGTAGCATGTTCAATATACATGTGCTTTTGGCTCCACAACTGCAGAATTAGAAACTAGCAGAAACGTATTTCTCTTTTGGCATCTGCATGCTCATTCTAGCCTAGTCCATACATATTAGGGACCATCAACCAATATGTTCAGGAAAATGAGTTGTCCATTCCCTACTACCACCAGTACTGACTTGTTTAATCTGAAATCTGGAAGAAAAAATCTTTTAATCTGTGTTTATCAAAGAGGACATACAATTGGAACTTAATTAATTCTTGGATTCGTTGTATTAAAATTTATCAATCGTCCACAGGAATGAAAATTATTGTCTCTTTTGTTCTCTTTGAATTGAACAAGGAGTCCAGGCTATCTCTCTCAACTATGATTGAAAACCATTGCTCCAATATGACACCTTTGTACTTCTTATGCCTCTTAAATTTCTGATGATTGATTGACGGAAATTAGCTCCACCTGGAGAAGTTTACATTCTCCTATCTGCTATGCAAAATTGGTGCAGAATTCCTATAATTAACATTATCCGCCCTCAATAAGTTTATGGTTTTCAATAACAAATACTTACCATTAAAAAATTTGTTACATAAGCAAGAAGAAAGCAATAGTAGCAGGTAAGGATGAACATTAGCTGTCAAAGATTAAACAGAGTTGTGCTAGTATAAATACATGATGTAGAAAATATGTTAAGCAAGTAAGGATGAACATTAGCTGTCAAATATTAAACAGAGTTGTGCTAGTATAAATACATGATGAAGAAAATATGTTAAGCAAGTAATTGATAGAATTCCTCTTCTATAAAAATTACAAGCTTCTTCTCTCTACTTATCTATCTCTCAATCTTTCTTTTCTATCAATTCCATTGTCCAGGCCTTCCTTTACAATTTGGGTTCAAAGTCAAAGAAGATCCACACAAAGACTTCTAACCCACCATGATAGACAATAACATACTCAGAGCTCTAAAAAAGCACAATAAACATATCAACGAAGAAATGCAGGAGATTCGAATAGAAATAAAAGTGTAAGGAGATGAATTGTGCAAGAAGGTGGAACAATTGCAATCACAATTGGACACGGTGCTCTCAACTTTGAATTTCTTCAAGGCTAATTTGGATGGTCAGCATGGAAGGAAGGAGTCACTGTGGAAGGACACAATTTGTTTCACCATAATAGCAATGGGGGAGTTGTTATGAGAATTTAAGAAGAAAGTAGAACAATATTGCCAAGGGTAGAACTGTTTATTTTTTCTGGAGATAATCCTCGTGGTTGGATAAGAAAATATAAGAGATTCTTTAAAATACATTTCATACTTGTTGATCAATGGGTAGAGATTGTTGTCTTGTACATGGAAGGCAAGGTTGATATTTGGTACGAAGGATTCTTGGTGTAAAAGGATGATTTATCCAATTGGTATGAATTCACTAAGGCAATGTGTATAAGGTTTGGAAATCAAAATGATGTTGTAGAGGAGTTCAACAAGCTAGAACAAGAAAAACAATGTAGAGGAATATGTGGAGAAGTTTAAAGAACTTCAGTCCTTAATGAGTGTACTCAATCCCTCTCTACCAAAAGCTTATTATGTGTCTAGTTTTATAAGTGTACTTAATAAAGATATCAAGCCTATGTTAAGGATTTTCAAGCTAACTACACTATAATAAGCCTTTGAATAGGCTAAATAGCAGGAAAAATCCAATGACGCAATCACCAAGAGAAATATAATGATCTTAAGAACTTTTTCAATGAATGGCTTTGACAGATTGTCAGGTAATTACCAATTGAAAACTTTTAATCAATATAAAGGAGAATTGTTGACAAACTCAAAACAAGTATATGATAATCCTTTTAATCCAAACTTGGATTGTGTTTTAAGTGTGGAGAGAAGTTTACTCCTGGCCATAGATATGTAATAAAAAGACTAAATATGATAAAAGGATTAGAGGATAGTAAATAATATTTTTTAAAAGTAGAAGAATAAGAAAATAAAAAGGCAAAAAATGAAGATGGAATTGAGGAATATGGATTATTTTTACATGTTTTGACATATAGATATACCCATAATACTATTTGAATCAAGGGTGGCTATCAAAGAAATGAGCTGGTAATACTAATAGATAGTGGAAACTCTCATAACTTCATTGATAAGCAAGCGATGCTGCAAATTAAGGTTGTGATGGTAAAAAAAACAGTGTTGATAGTTACTATTGTTAATGGAAACATTATGAAGTGTGATGCTTATAGTCCAGGATTTTAATAGTTCATACAAGATTATGAATTTCATCCAGATCTTAGGATTTGGAAGTTAGGTAAATATGACATGGTATTGAGGGTAAACTAGTTGAGATTGTACTTACCTATCTTGTTTGATTTTATAAAAATGAAGATCTTATTTAAAAAGGATGGAAGAAGGATTGGATTGAGAGGTATAATAGAAGAGGCTAAGTTAAGAGAAATTATAGTTAATAAGGTCCATAAGAACCTTAAATAGACATTTTATGGCTTTGTTAGATAATTTTTCTTTTGGAAGCTATGAAAATTATAGAAGATGAAATTCAACATCTTGAAATAGAGGTATTTTTGCAGGAATTCTACAGTGTTTGCAGAACTAATTTAATTGCCATCTACCAGGGCTCTAAATCATAAAAATCCACTAATTCCAAGAGCAAAACCAATTAATATGAGACCATACAAGAGTTCTTACATGTATAAAGAAGAAATTGAGAGGTTAGTGAAAGAAATGCTAGGAATGGAATAATTTAATATACCAACAACCTTTTTGGTTTTGTAATTCTAGTAGTTAAGAAGAAGAACATGGAGGTTCTATATAAATTACAGACAACTGAATAATCTAACTATTAAAAACAAATTCCCAATTCCATTGATACATAAACTGTTGGATGAACTTCATGGTTTCAAATTCTTCTCTAAATTGGATATAAGAACAGACTATCACCAAGTCAGGATGTTTAAAAGTGATGTAGAGAAAACAACCTTCAAGACATACCATAAACATTATGAGTTCAAGGTGATGCCATTGCTGCCTTCCAATCATTGATGAATACCATACTAAAGCCATTCCTTAGGAAATTTGTGTTGGTTTTTTTATGATATATTGGTATATAGTTATACACTAGAACTACACCTCAAACATTTTAGGTTGGTCTTAGAAAGAGTATTTGAGGCATATAATTTCAAGCAATAGAGTAGCAACAAATCCTAAAAAACCTACAGTAATACAAGATTGGCCATTACCACACACAATTAAAGAGCTAAAGGGATTCTTGGGGTTAGCTGGTTATTACAAGAAATTCATCAAGAATTTTAGAATTGTTAGTAAACCATTAACTCATCTATTAAAAAATAATAGTTTTGAGTGGAATGTATTGGCTAAGACAACTTTTGACAGGTTGAAGAAAGCCTTGTGTATGGCACCTGTACTAGCATTACCAGATTCTAAGAAGGTCTTTGTGCTAGAAACTGATGTTTGCACCAATGGAGTGGGTGTTATGCTGAGTCAAAAAGGAAGACCTCTGGCCTTTTTTAGTAAAGCATTGAGTTCAAAACACTTGGGATTATCAATCTACAAAAAGAAGAACATGGCAATTTTAATGGTAGTAGAGAGATAAATGCATTACTTAAAGCATAATCAGTTTGTTATTACAACATACCATGAAAGTCTCAAGTATCTTCTAGAGTAGAAGATTTATACACCCTTGCAACAAAAAAAGTTGACCAAACTGTTAAGACTCAGCTATTATATCCACTATAGGAAAGGAAAAGAAAACCTAACAGTAGATGCCTTATCAAGAAGGCTTGCCATTGCAGAAATTAATGAGTCTAGTAGAATGGATGGGATTCAACAAAGAAGCTTAAATGCAATTATTGCCATTGTACCTACTTGGTATAAGGAGGTGCAAGAAACTTATAAAAATGATCTTTTATGCAAAAAAATCTTAGTGGAAAAGCTTGTGAACCCTTATAGTTGGCCACAATATGCATTGTTGGAATGAATTTTGAGGTTTAAAAGAAAGGTGGTGATTGGCTTAGAGGAAGACTTAAGGAACATAATAGTGTTGGCAATTAATGATTCTTATCTTAATAGCCATGTTGGAATTCAAAACTCCTATAAAAGGGTAAATTCCTTATTCTGTTGGTTGTATAAGAAGAAGATAGTTAAGCAAGTTATTGAAGAATATGACATCTGTAAGCAGGCAAAGCTGGAGAGGAATGTATATTGATATGAACCAAGTCAGGTTTAAATTTGGACTTAAAATGTTTGTTGATCAGTTTTGCGAGATCGGACATATCTCTCAAATGGTACATCAAAACAAGCTAAAATTTTACAAGGAGATACTAGACACTTGGAAATAAGTTTTTGTAATTTTTTAGGTCAAATGGTGTTTAGGAACATATTATTACAGAGGATAAAAGTTACTAGATAAATCTTGTCAAATTTGTTAAACTAGACCTTTGTTTATTGTTTCAGGTATATCTGGAGCTACAAATGGAAATTGTCTATGATTAAAGTTGGTATGGAAACTATAAATCTCAAGATTTCTAATCATATATGGTAGGCCTAGTAAGTCATCTATATAAGAGAGAATGATGTGTTTGAAGTCAAGATTAAAAATTTGTAAAAACAAATATGCGAAAATTAGTGATTTAGGCTATATAAAGGAATTCTAGCATAAAAAATTTGTTTTTCTTATCTTATTTTATATATTTATTTAATTTTGAATAATTATTTTAAATTTGGATTTGTTTTAGCCTATTAGACATTGTTTATGGGTTTATTTTATTATTGGAATTATGTTAGTTGATTACTAATTTAGACCCATTAGCTTGCAATCCAAAATGGTCTATTAAAGTTAGTGAGAGGAGACTATATTATGTTTTTTTATCTGTAAATTTTAGCAACAAGTTAGAGAATAAATATCAATTTTCCTTTTGTTTGTTTGTGGAAAAAACAATATTTCTTTGTAGGGACAAACATTGTACACTGACTTATCAAAGATTAATTGTCTTCGTGATATCATTCACATGCTTAGGGTTCTTAGCTACAAGGTTATCTCTGGATCTAAGTCTCTTTACAATACATTTGGTTCTTAGGTATAAGGTTACCTCTTGGTCAAGGTTCTATCAAACCTGATTTTTGGCCTTTGGAGTTGTTATCTACTTCATTGGAATTAAATTGTTTGACCAAGTGAAAAAAAGATTCATATCACATATCCTGGGTTATTGCAACATTTAACCATTCCAGAAAAAGCTTAGAGGAATGTCATAATGGATTTCATAGAAAGTGTTCCAAAGTTTAAAAGAAAGGACATGATTATGGTGGTGGTTGATAGATTTACTAAGTTTGGAAATTTTATGGTTGTGTTCCAAGCATTGTTTGGATATCTACTACCTCAGAGAGAATGGTCCACTCATAAGTGTCGTCCAATGGTTGTAGTAGAAAATATGATAACCACTAGAATTCAGATGGATAAATTTTTGTAGCAGCAATTAACAAGGGCGTTTCATAGAACGAAACAAGTGGTTGACAAACATAAAATTGGCAAGGAAATCGAAGTAGGAGATTATGTTTACTTAAAGTTACAGCCATACGGGAAATCTAGTGTCGCTTTAAGGAAGCATTTCAAGCTTAATTCAAAGTTTTATGGTTTATAAAAAATCTTATAGAAGATTGGCTTAGTGGCCTATAAACTGGAATTGCCAGAAGGTGCTACTAACCACTTATTGTTAAGGTTCATCGCATACAAATTAATATCATTTTAATAATTATTTTTATTGAAATTTAAAGATTTCAGAATTTTTTATGCTCTATTTTTTGAGTTAGAAAGGGAGTAAATCCTTTTTTGGCATAGGAGGGATTAACTTTGTGTTTCTTATATAAAGAAAAATACTTTGAAAAAAAAGAGAGAGAGAAAAAAGATTCACAAAGTAAAATATCATTCTTATATTTCAAGTTCTTTCAATTATGTCCCTCTAAAAGGTAACGTATCGCTTTAACTTTTATTTTTATTTTCTCATAGCAGCATATGTACATAATAAAAGATGATTCTTCTATTTTGAGAATGAAAGATTATTTTAAATTAAGGATTCGTTTGGAATATGAATATAGATAAGGCTATTTGATTCAAATATAAGGCAAGAAAAGAGATGATTTTTATCATATCCCATATTTAAATTTCTGTCACTTCATCCCCCTATAGGACATGCTAGTGCTGTTTTATATGACAACTTGTTAAATCATATTTTCATTAAAGATAATTATTATAGTTATTAAAAGAATAAAAACTAAATAAAATAATATAAATTAATACTATAACTTAGAAATAATTAAAAAATAATTATATTATTATTTTTATATTTATATACATGAGAATGTACAAGGATATTATCGTTCTTATAATATGTTATTATATCTGATCATACTCCTTAAATATAAAATAAAATAAATGTTCAGTCCAGTTAGGTGTTAACTAAATAAAGAGATATAACAACTAGTTTTATCAGATCGAGTCAAAGTCTAGTTTCACCCCTCTCATTCTATCTATCATACCAAACACACCATAAGCTAGCGCTGGTGTATAACCATAGTTTTCTCTCAAACACGAGAAGATGGGATCCACCTCAAGAAAGAGTCAACGGTCAAGACAAATACAGTCCACAGAAAAGGGAGATACCAGCTCTCCAGTGCGTAAACCCTTTTTCCCCCCTGCAAAACAAGGAGAATCCTTCGCTTTTGCTGGCTTTGTGTCTTGCAGTTTACCTTTCTCTTTCTGGAGCTAATTAAGAGAAGACAAGCACATGCTGTGAATGCTCCAAATGATCTCAGATATAGCAGAAACCAAGAAGCTAGCTAGTGTTATTGTCTCTGTTGCATTGCATCCCTGGTTAGGTTTTGTCCCATCAGCTTTTAAGCTTATTATTTATTATCCAGGCAAGCTCGACAGTGTAATATTAAATGGCCATTATTTAAATAATGTTTAGCCCAATTACATGAAACGTATCCTGATGTTATTTCCAATATTTCCACTCCCAATTCCAACCAAGCAACTGTCATCGTGGTTCGGTTCTCAGTATACAGGACAAGGCATGAGGGTGAATACTGTGAAAGATAGATAAAAAAAAAAAAAAAAAAGAGGTTTTGCCAACATGAAATGTAATGTTATATTGATCGAAATAAATAGGCATGCAATGTGACAAATGGGAGTGATCCAAGGAGATAAAATATGGAATATATATACTTGAGAACTATATATTTTGTTGTGTAATTAAAGGAGATTTTTGCAGTTGGTTGTTGAGTAGAGTAAGCATCAAGATACTATGTAGGTGAAGAAACAGATACAATAACACCCCATAAATGAATAGGGAGATCAAATACCATTAATTTGGAACGCATAATTAGTGTAAAGTGTGGTGATGTTTGTCCCTTATAATTAAAGACATCAACTAGTTAGTTGTTGATCTTCTATGGAAATATGGCAAACCAAAATATCTTTATTAATTATTTTTTCATTATCAACTTTATTATACTTGGTGTATGCATTAAATAAGCATCAAAAAATGAATTTGAAGCAACGGTAATCACACTAGCATTGTCACACCATATATAAAATAAAAGAAGACAGTATAGAGACTCCAAGATCACAAAATAACATTCCTGTAACAACCCATTATTTGATTCACACTAATTATAACCAAATACTAATAGTATGTAAATGAAAAGTAAGGTCATTTAAACCCTGAGAGGTGTAGTTCAATTGGTCAGATTCTAGGTTTGCTCTCTAAAGATCATTAGTTCGAGTCTCACTGGAAACTTACATGGTCGTTAACTTCAAGACCCGTGGGATTAGTCGAGGTACGCGCAAGCTGGTCAAGACACCCACGTTAATAAAAAAAAAAAGTAAGGCCATATATATATAACCCCTAATATTATTTTCTTTCCTTATGACATTTTGTTATCTAATATGTCTTAATATTTATTACAACAACCTGAATATATTTGGTATTGATTGAGAATCAAACCAATATAAGTAACATTTTCAACATGGTTTTTTTTACATGTTTACATTACTTGATTTTATCTACAATGCTACTAGATTCTTCATTCTATAATTTCTAGTCTTAGCAATATCCATGTCATATTTCATATTATTTTTACATCAAACTAATTATGTGCTTTAACATATTTTATGAAATTTCAACATAGTTTTTTCTATACAAAACTCTACACAAAATTTTATCTCACTATAACTTACATATAACACATTACCATATTTTTACATGGTAGCCTCAAACATACCTCCACTTTATTAAATCTTCATCTCATCATTAATAAATAATCTTTATATCAACATTTCATAATAACACATAATTCACCATTTACCAATTTACATTAAACATGTGGTTCACAAAAGATTTATATATGTATATACATTGTTAAATGATTGGAAAAGTAAGCATAAAAGAACTAGGTTTAAGTGATTATAAAATAATTAATTACAAAACAAAATAAGAGATTCTACTAAATATACATAAGAAGTGAATATGAATAATAATATACCTAATTAACTAAATTATCTCTAATATCAATATCAGCCATGTTTAGTGATATGTAATGGAACTGCAACACATACAAAAATATTATAATAAATGAGTAGTAACCACTTTTATATTTACTAGATGTTAATTTCAAGTTACGTTTAAATAACTTTTATTTATATTTAGATTAATGCCTCATCTTTTTTTTTTTTGTTTATAGAGCATCTTTTAAATGACAATTATTTTTTGTTATTTTGTATGAATTTAGTTTTTTAAGAGATTTTTCTGGTCCATCTATATTTTGTTTTTAATTTTTCGTATAGATGGAATTTATTTTTAGAAATAAAAATATTTATTTTCAAATGATTATTCTAATATGTGCAGTTTTGCAAGGTATTTTTTCTTTTTATTTTATTCAATCAATTTAAAATATGTGTCTATTTCTATTATTGTTTGATCGAATAAAAAAATTAGCAAACAAAACTAGATAAATATCTTGTCTTGCGAGATTTAATATCTTGATCTAATTTTTCCTCTTTTATTTTTTGTTATCATTCATGACTTTTTTTTTTCATTTATTAACACACATAGTTCTCAATTAATTTTATTATATGTACACATAAATGTTTTGGTTTACATTAGAATTCTTTTAACTACAAAAATATATCGAAAAAACCTGTGTATAAAATCTTTTTTGTTGGAAAAAATATATTTATTTAAAATGATTTTTATATTTGATATTATTGTCGAAGGCAACAACATTATGAAACTATGTTGGTGATGAGACAAAGTTACAATATAGGGATTAGAAGGCATTTTGGATATTTATTAGTAAACTAAAAGCATTATTTAATAAAAAAAGTATTAAAATATTGGTTATAAAATAAAGGTATTAAGTTATAATTTCATTTAAATTGGAAGGACTAAATTTACACCAAATCCATTTAATAACTATTATAAACATATATTACAAAACCTTGGCATTTCATTGTAGCGATGAATAGTGAAAAGCTTTGGCCTTTTATAGTTTGAACATCAAGGTTTACTAAAAGGCCTTTGGCATTTCACTATAGGGGTAGTAATATACGTTGGCCTTTTACAATTTAATCCTCAATGTATTTTTTTTCAAATTCATCTTTCAATGTTAGGTTTAATAGGTATTTAATTTTATAATTTGTTTTGATTTATTTTTTATGTAGTTAACTCAGTCTTATGACCCGGGTTTGACAAGTTAACACAGGTTGACTCGGCTTATTTTTTTTCAACTTCATCCATCAGCATTGGATTGATTGAGAATTTGATTTTATTTTTTTTATTTATTTTATATGGGGTTATCACGATCTCATAACTCGAGTTATGGGTTAAGTCGGTTAACTCAAGTTGACTAAAGTGGTTTTTTCATGTTTTTTTTTTAATTAATTTTTTTCTCAATTTCATCCTTAACATTGAGTTGAATGAGAATTAAGTTTCATAACTTATTTCAATTTTCTTTCTAAGCGGTTATCCCAGTCTTATGACTAAGTTTTTACAGGTTAATCCGGGTTGGCTCGACTCATTTTTCTAATTGAATTTTGATTTCAATTTTATCCTTCAATATTGAATTGATTTGGAAATGGGTTTAATGATTTTTTTTATTTGGTTTCTAGAAGGTTATTAGGATCTCATGACTTGGGTTAGAGATTTGATAGGTTAACCTGAGTTGATCCGAGTGAATCCATGGAGACCTAATATGTTATCGTCTCAATATTAAAAAAATAATATTATCTTGATTTTTTTTAGTCAAGCTATATTTTTATCGATCGTTCAAGTTGTTTCTAGACCTAAAAAATCAATTATGTCACATCAGATCAACCTTCACATAATTTTATTTATTTATTTATTTTTTGCTAAAAAATATATTAATAATACATGAATTTTTTTTTTTTTTTTTTTGCAGCACAGCGCAGATATTATCTGGTGTATACTAACATAGGGAGGAAGACAAGGAGATACAACTGAGTCACTTGACTTTCAATTTAGTTTAACTTAACTTTCCTTTTTACGAAACTTTCCTCAGTTAACCTAATTCCTTAAGGATAAACTAGCTCATCAATATTATTTTGGCATAGCTCATAATAAAAGTTCAATAATATTTATATACAGTGCATAATTACTTGCAGCATGCTTAGAGGGGAAGAGAAATGTTGGGAAGATAGTCAATGATACAATTTTGTTTGAGTAGACTAGCAATTGCAACTTGTTAACAGTTCCTTTACCTTCTCTATTGAGTCTGAAATATATTTTGAAAAATTAGAAATTTTCCATCAACATCTAAAATATTTTATTTAATATATATAATTAGAAGATTGATGTTATTTCTTTACATAATCCATCAACAAAAAGAGTATAGTAAATGCCTGGATCACTGTTCGCTTTTTGCCTAAGAAAAAAAATATATTATTCTACTTGAATTTGCTACCGATTAATAACAAACTGGTCAGGCCTAAAAATGAAGCCACCTTGTAAAAAGGGTCTCCACAAATCATGGCAATGACAAGAAGGCAACATAATGCCCCTCTTTTACCAACTCCAAAAACGTGGCTGGCTAATCTATAAAGATCAGATGCCATTCTAAAATCATAGTCAGGAAGGCCACAGTAGGCATAATCAGCCAGCTAGACATTCCATGGTGATGGATTTCATTATTTATTAACCAAAAAAAAAAACTAAATCATGTTGCGGTATTCTTGTTCATTCAGACTCATGCAACTGTGGATTGTAACAGTTGTTTCAGCCTGCATATATGTTCTTTTCATTTGTGCACGCATGTCTTTTCTTTTCTTTTGCTTCTGCATTATTAATTAAATTAGTGGGACAGTACGCATTAAATGTATTCTATTTGCTGGCAGCCTTGTCTTTGTTTTCTTTTGATTTGCATTGTTAATTAAATTAGTGGGCAGTATGCATTAAATGTATCCTATTTACTATTACAAAATGTATCCTATTTGCTGTCACATTGGTCTCTTTATATTGGGAGGAGGGTTGTCTGGTTTGCATGGGAAATATTATCATGTTGGTTAGAGATAAGATTTTGCACTTTGTGCAACAATTGTCCTCTGTATTTTATGTGACTAGAAATTGAAAATGACCTGTTCTTTTTTAGTTTACAGCCAAATGTCTTTTCTTTTGCTTTGTCTATTTCCGGTCTGTGTATTTCTTTGCCCATCAGTTGTTGGACTCTCTTTTTATTTTTCTTCATTGCCTCTCTTGCTGGTTGTTGCACCATCAGTTTAGTTTTTTTCCCCTCTTTTCATTGCCTCTCTTACTATTTTTTTTTTAGTTTGTTTTCTTATGCATCCATAATTAATCTGTGTGGTTCCTTTGTTTTCAGCAGATTTGTTGAGCTTTTCTAGCCTTCTTTTCGGTTAGGTTGCTGGGTTGCTGCTTTGTTCATGTTAAGGCATTCTTGCTTTACGCTGCTGGTATGTGCATGTATTATTGATCTGCAAGATTAATGGTTGTCTTTTTCTTGCTTTGTTGGACTGTGAGACAAGCTTCTCTTTTTTTTCCATTTGCTTTTTAACCAACCAACAAAGGCGTTGCTTGTTAGGAGTTTGTATTCAAAATTGTTTCTGCTGTATTTTCTTCCCTTTTGATAGTTATTGAATTTGTGTTTTAGATTCCCATCTTTATTTCTTTGGCCAATTCATATGGCAATTTATATTTATTCTTTTCATGGCTTGCCCTTTTGATTCTGGTCATTCATTTATTTGTGTTTACACTGTCATCAAATATATAACATTTAGTCAAAAAATTTCATAATAGAAAAAAATGAAGGAGCGTGCTTCTTTCTTGCAGCAACAAATAACATTTAGTCAACAATTTACAATTGCTTATTTACAAATACACAAAAATTGTTAGATGTCAACCTTGAATAAGTTTCTTAGACCAAACCCTCTTCAAAACTATTTCATATTAAAAGAATCGTTTAGCTAATGGAGAACCAAACAAATATACCTTATTGTTTCCACATCTCCAGCCATGTACATTGATGCAGGTGGCTGATAAATAGATATTAACATGACAGAAACAGAATCATGCATATGGCGGGGGTATAATGACATAGAGGAGAAATTTATAACAAGGGAAAAAAAAACTGTCAAAGTTGTTATTGATAAAGAAGAAAAAAAAAGTAACATGGAAAAGACGAGTGCTAATTTTGTTGAGACATGATTATAATGGAAAGTGAACGATAGTATTTAATTAAAAATTAAAAATTAATATATTGAAATAAAAAACTATAAATTATTATAATTAATTAAAAAAATATAAATCTTATATATCGATATTACAATTATCCCGTTTTCCTGTTAATGAATCTTGAATCCTTAAAATTCTTATTTCATTAACTTAAGAGCTTTTTCGTACTAAAATTACCATAAGAAACAAAAACAAATAGAAATCAGCAAAAACTATGTTTTACTGACCTTTAAAATTCATAAAAAGCCAATTATTTTTTTTTCCTTGACCAGAATAATAACATGACTATAAATATGTGTTGTTTAAGTTGTAGACTTGGACATAAATTTGCACAAAGTCCCAATTGGGTAGCCAACCCAAAAATAGAAGAAGAGGTTGGATGGATCTATACAGGCTTGCACTTCTTGGATCACTTCCGATTCTATAAGGTGTGGGCATCTACCCTATTATGAGAGAGATAAAAAAAAATAAAGGATTTTATTATGACTTCTCTATCAAGAATTTTTAAAAAGAAAAAACCTAAAAAAACAAATGATACAACCGTTTCTTTCTTTCTTTTTTACTTATTTATTATGATCGAAGATTTATTAAATATATTAAAAATTGTATTTTTTTTATGTGGATACCATATTATTGTCAATCTAGAGCTTGAACCGATCCGGTTGAAAAAAAAAATTAAGTAATTCTGTTAAAATCCTGGGTTAACTCACTTTGCTTCTTCTTTTCAATAGAATAAACAATTGGTCTTGCTGAGGGTATTGAAATTTTGACAATTTAATCTACAAGGAGATAACAGTAGTAGGAGGTTTGTAGCAGTAGCAAGAGTCAGCTGTGAAACTGAATGTGAAAGAGAAGGGTAAATGTTGTAACCCATTTTTGGGTCCCCACACAAAAAATAATAAAACATAAAAAAAATCAAAAAATATTATCAAAAAAATAGTAGCAATGAGAAGAGGATGTAAGAGCACTCAGAAAATGGTCAAAAATTGGTTGAGGAGGTTTGAAAATACAAAGATTAAAATTTGGCAGTATTTTATTAACTGATGATAGCCCTGTTGATAAAGAAAATATAATTTGAGAAAGAAAAGTCTAAAATCAGACATTTATGAACTCAATTAAATTTTATTGAAGGTTTAATTGAATTTATGAAGGGTTTGATGGCACAAAAAAATTGATTTTGGAGTTAATTTGGGCTTTAATGAGAGGAAATTAAAGTTTTGGGGTCAAATTATAATTTTTGGAAGTTAATTTGGTCAAATTAAGGGCTTAATTGCATAAATATTGAAGTTTGATGGCCAATTAGAGACTTGATTGAAAAAATCTGAAACCAAGGACCAAAATGTAAAACACGCGTAAATGAAGGGGCTGTAATTAAACCAGATCAAGGGCTAAATTGAAGAAATTAGAAGTTATTTCTCAATTGAGGGTCAAATTGCACTAATTCAAGACCAATGACCAATTTGAAAAAGGCAGCCAACTTCAAGGCCAGCAATTGAATTTGACAGGGATGTAATTGAATTTATTACAATTAAAATTGCAATTAAGGACGCAATTGAACAAATCACAAATTGAGGACTAATGTGAACTCTGACACATTTTGCCGCCTTTTCTTTTAAATGAAATGACGCGTTTTGTCCAAAACGGCGCCGTTTTATACATTGTTCATTAAAAAAAAAAAAGGGGGCTGAAACGGTGCCGGTTTGAAGGCACTGTGGGTCTTTTTCTTCCCCTGGACGCGCGAAACAGGGGAAGAAGAAGATCTTTTCTCCCCTATTTCTCATCGCCTTCCCTTCCCCCGATGACACAAAAAGACGCCAACCAGGGACCCTCCACCTGCACAGCTTTCCAAATGTTAAAGTTAGGGGAGGAGAGGTGTCCCTAGGGTGGTAGAGGGGCAACTGAATAGTAGTCACTCCGTCCTCCCTACACCTCTGCGTCATTGACTGGGCAAAGGTGTAAGTCTCCTTTTCTCCCCTATAAATACAGGGGAGAAAGGAGACACAAAAACAAAAAAAAGGGGGGGAAGAACAAAAAACCGAGAGAGAGAAAGAAAATAAAAAAAATAGAGGAAGAAGAGAAGGAAAACAGAGAAAAAGGAAAGAAAAGAAAAAAACGAGAGAAAAGAACAGAGGAGAAGAGAAAACAAGGGGAGAAGGGAGAGGACCGAAGAAAAAAAAGAAAAGAAGAAGAGGGAGAATGGTCTGAAGACCGAAAGAAAAAAGAAGAGAAAAAAACAGAGGAG
>Ga0325410_1000769_pt1 | contig 34018 bp, 17 predicted proteins | sample PopdelMetagenome_16_FD_206182 | JGI IMG/M metagenome (GOLD analysis project Ga0325410, IMG submission 206182) | Populus deltoides microbial communities from Bellville, Georgia, United States - Xylem-PdIQD-R3 | ecosystem: Host-associated > Plants > Phyllosphere > Stem > Wood/Secondary xylem...
GGAATGAGTTAAAAATGGCATAAAAACCCATATTTAATAAATATTAAATATATCACTTAAAGATATTAAATGAATCGTACTTTATATATGGTTATTGCTTTAACTCGTTCAATGAGAGTAGAGAGTGATTATGAACCTTGAATGATCTTAAAAGGAATTCCTTAATGAAATTACTCTATTTTACATTAAGAAAACGAGTAGTGTTATACAAAAAGAACATCTAAAAAAAAAAAAAAGGCTACACAAACAAATAAGTCATTTAAAATTATTTTTCATATAAAATTTTAAATCAATTATTGCTTTATTTTTCAATACAATCTTATAAAAATTATGAAGACATTTTTTATTTATTTAAACTTACTCTTAGATTGAAATTATGATTTTTTATTTAAAAATCCATGCATAAAGAAGAATAAATCATATTATTCTAAATAAAACTTATAAAAAATTTAATGAACATTAAATGATAAAAATAATAAAATTAAATGAAAAAATATTTTTTTTTCTAGAATGGGATATTTTTATTTTATTTTATCATTATTTTCCATTATTGCACTAAAACAATAACAATAACCTCAAAATGATCCTTGTGGGGAAATTGGAGGAGTAGTTATCACATCTTGGAGTGGGGTTTGCAATTACCTCCATTATTGCATATATTTTGTTGTTGATGTCTCTTCTTTTTGTCTCAAAGACATGTTAAATTTCAATTTTTTTTTGTTTAAATTTCTTTCTTCTAAATCATAATTAATGTTGTTACTTATGCTACTCTCTCTCTCTTCATAGATAGGTTTCCTTTAAAGTTTTTCTTTTTTTTTTTGATAATTACCTTTGGAGGTTTTTAATTTTTTTTTTAATGATAGATTACATTTGAAGTTACTGACCGATAAAGTACTATTTATTTTTATTATAAATCATATTTATTAATGAACCTTACATCAAACATATTTAAGAAGGAAATAATGTAAATAACAATTAAATTGTAATAATATCTCAACAATAGGATCACGAAGTACTTAGGTTGTCCTTAAGAAACCAAAAAACAATATTCAAAAATTAAATTAGCAATTGATTTCATTAGCTACCATGAGTAGACTTAAAAGATTTTTGTTTGGTTTGGGGTAATAGTAACTTACATGAATTTTAATTTTAAAATCTGTAAAATTAATTAAAATATTTACAAATTAATTCAGACGCATATTAATAATAATTTTTTTAAAAATCAAATATAACATCAATATTTGTTTTAAACTACAGTGACAAAAACATAATTTATCTAAAAAAACAAAATAAAGAAAACAAAAATATACAGAACTTGAAGGACTTTAAAACAAAACTTTTGCCGAATCCAAACAACTCACCCATCCTCCCCCCTTCTCTCCCTCCTCCACCGTCCCGTTCCGACCCGATTAGCCGACAAAAGTCACAGAACCAAAGTCTCCGATTAAAAAAAGAAATATTACTCTATCTCTTAAGAAATTAAATAAATAAATAAATAAAATACTCTCAAAAGACTAAAAAACTCTACCAGAAAAAGCCACACTCCACTCCTCTCACTCACTACCACCACTCCCTCTCCGCTTTCTCTTTCTAACTATGCTTCAAATTTCTCTCTCTAGGGTTTCGCTTTCTATAATGTAGAAAAAGTGAAACCCTAAGTCACACTTTCTTTCACAAGATCTAAACAAATTGCTGTAAATGGGGAACTGTTGCAGATCTCCGGCCGCCGTAGCTAGAGAGGATGTGAAATCGAGCTTCTCCGGTCAAGATCACGGAAAGAAAAACAGCACAGCTAAAAAGACACCGCAACCAATCAGAGTCCTCACCGGCGTCCCCAAGGAGAATATAGAGGAGCGGTATTTGGTAGATCGTGAGCTAGGTCGGGGAGAATTTGGCGTAACGTATCTGTGTATAGAGAGAGACTCGAGAGAGTTACTTGCGTGTAAGAGTATTTCGAAGAGGAAGTTGAGGACTGCTGTGGATATTGAAGATGTGAGACGAGAAGTAGCGATTATGAAGCATTTGCCGAAGAATTCGAGTATTGTGAGCTTGAAAGAAGCGTGTGAGGATGATAATGCGGTGCATTTGGTTATGGAGTTGTGTGAAGGAGGGGAGCTGTTTGATAGGATTGTTGCTAGAGGTCATTATACTGAAAGAGCGGCTGCGGCGGTTACCAGAACGATTGTGGAAGTTGTTCAGTTGTGTCATAAACATGGTGTGATTCATAGGGATTTGAAGCCGGAGAATTTTTTGTTTGCGAATAAGAAAGAGAATTCGCCTTTGAAAGCTATTGATTTTGGATTGTCTATTTTCTTTAAGCCAGGTGAGGAATTAATTTATGATTAACTGATGATTATACAATGAAGTGGTAGGGATTTATGCAATGGATAATTAAGCAATGTACCTTTGTAATTGTTAGGAGGTGCTGTGAATTGAAACAGGAATATGGGAGCTCAAAAACCGAAAAATCTATGTAGTTTGTTCCTACTTTCTAGGGTGATTTAGTTTTAGTGAAAGTGATGGAATCTTAGTTACTAGAGTGATAAGATTATTGCAGTATCATGCTTTGAAATGTCGGGAAATTCCTTGTAATATTCTGTTTTATAGTCTACATTTAGCATCAGAAGCCTTGCTAATATTTTTACATGCCCTTTTTGAAGACACTATAATGGTTGCTCAAATAAGAAGAATGGGATGTTATTTTGTTCAAGCACTGGTTTTTTTTAGAGTTCTCATGTAGGATGGTTACCGTGTTTAGTCATGGTTAGGTTTTAGATATGATCTTGATGTTTGCATCATGATTGTCATGGATATTTTTGGTGCTTTCAGGAAGAAAACTGCCATTTCAATAAGTTGTCACTTGCTGGCTGTAGATCATTTAAAGTTTCATCGATTTTGATTATTTGTATATCTAGTTACTATATCATGCTGGTGTTTTCTACTGCCTAGCTGCTATTTCAATAAATTGTCACTTGCTGGCTGTAGATCACTTAAAGTTTCATCAATTTTGATTATTTGTATATCTAGTTGCTATATCATGCTGGTGTTTCTACTGCCTAGCTGCTATTTCAATAAATTGTCACTTGCTGGCTGTAGATCACTTAAAGCTTCATCGATTTTGATTATTTGTATATCTAGTTGCTATATCATGCTGGTGTTTTCTACTGCCTAATTTTTAAATACTGCTAGGTGAGAGGTTCTCTGAAATTGTTGGAAGCCCTTATTATATGGCTCCAGAAGTGCTCAAGCGGAACTATGGACCAGAAATTGATATATGGAGTGCAGGGGTCATTCTCTACATCTTGTTGTGCGGTGTTCCTCCATTTTGGGCTGGTAATTATACTCTTGGTTCCCACCCCTCTCTCGTCATTACTATGTGTGCATGTGTTTTTTTGGTTGTTGGGGTGAGGGAGGCTGCAGCATGTTCAAAGCAACACCTCTCCATCCTTGTATGATGTCCTCAGTGCATGCGAACAGCTTTTCTTTCTTCTTTTTGTTATTTTACCATTGCTTTCCTTTTTTCATGTTGTTGTTCTGCTTTTCTTGAAAGGTGGGTTTTTTTTCATTTTAGCTTAAACCACTTTTTCATTGCCTCAATACAGAGTCTGAGCAAGGAGTTGCACAGGCCATTCTTCGTGGGATTATAGATTTCAAAAGGGACCCATGGCCAAATATTTCAGAAAGTGCTAAGAGTCTGGTGAGGCAAATGTTGGAGCCAGACCCAAAGCTTCGACTAACTGCAAGACAAGTGATAGGTATTTTATATATGATACTATTTTGCATACCACCTCAGGATATGAACATGTTTTTTGTTTCACCATGCTAGAATCATCTATACTATCTATTTCTTTTGGGGTGTGTGGTAGTGTGGCGGATGGGGATTGCAAATCTCATCTGCCTTTGCTACATTTTTGCTCTTTAGGTTGTTTGTTTCTTTAATTAAGATTCTACCTGTTTATTAAGAAGCATTACATCTGCGAATATTCCTAGAATTGTGGCAGAAACGCAATAGAATAAGTCCACTGAAGAACATTTACTTGGATTCCGATAAGAGGCATAAGAACCTAAGGTATTGAAGAAAATGCAGTTCACCCTGTCTACAGCCCTTATAACTTACTCACAGGACATCTTGGTTTGTAGGCAAAAACTCTTAAGAAGTTATAGTTCAAACCTCATTTAAAAAACTCTCTTAACTCACAAGTTATCTTGTTATGTGGACAAAAAATTGACACTTGATAGATGAATATGTAAAAGGTGCTATGTTGCTTTATGGATGTGATGATGCATCCTAGTTTGAAGAACTATGTACCATATGTAAGATATAATGGGTTATACTAGAGTTTCATCTAGCATACCAGCGTTATAATGTCTTGATTTAGAACCTCATGATCACCTCTCTAGTTGTAATATATTTTACATAATAGCTGCATTCAAGCCTACAAGTTTTAGCATCTCTCCAGTTAACGTTCCACTTCAGCAACCTTTAGCTGTGCACTCTGTCTAGGAACAAACTATGATCATCCAGTTTCTGGGTTTGGTCTAATGGCATGCATGTATTGTGATTTTAGTAGTTGTCACATTTGAACGTTCGTGTTTTATGTTTATTATGATTAGTCTTCACCTGATGTTTATGTTTCTACTTATAGAGCATCCTTGGCTCCAAAATGCCAAGAAAGCTCCAAATGTTCCTCTTGGTGATGTTGTCAAGTCAAGACTTAAGCAGTTTTCAATGATGAACAGATTCAAAAGAAAAGCCCTCAGGGTTAGTTTATTGTTCCTCTAAAATCTTCATATTTTCATCTGATATTATTTTTTCCCATCCAGAAATAAATAGTTGGGCACTTTTACTAGGTTATCGCTGATTTCTTATCCACTGAAGAAGTTGAAGACATCAAAGAAATGTTCATGAAGATGGACACCGATGGTGACGGTATTGTTTCAGTTGAAGAATTGAAAACTGGACTTCAAAATTTTGGTTCCCAGCTTGCAGAGTCTGAAGTTCAAATGCTTATTGAAGCTGTGAGTATACTCTGCTGAAAAAATCAAACAGTATCTTTAGTATACCTGTTTCATGTTTTCACCTTCAACAACAGCACCAGTGGCACAATTGCAATGAATACATATCAGAGTTCCTTTTTTTTTATCCGCAATTATTTTCTTATTAAGTGAGGGTTGCACCTTTGACACTGATGAAGGTGTTTTGCTAGAGTATGCTAGAGGCATTGGTATTATACGCATCATGAGACTACATCAAGTCAAGTTATATGACCAGTTACTTAACCTGTCACACATTAGCATAATCAGTAGTCCCAGAGACAATTTTAGTTCTAATCTTTTGTTTAGGTAGTTTATCCCCTTACCTGTTCCAGTTGTCTTTCCTGAATCAAATAATTTGCATCTTTGAGGAAAATCTGGAAATGGGATGATCGATGATATTTCTTCAATGACTGCATTGACGAAAGGTTATTTAAATTTTATAAACTGGATTCCTGCTTGATTTGGAAGAATGAAGGTTTGGGCTCTAGCATGAATGCGAAGGGGTCCCAAAAGAAAAAAAATAAGGGAAGCTGGTGACTACTTGACAAAAACTACATTTGTATCAGACATTGACTTTAAGCTCCTGCGTAGAATGCTCACTCTTGGAACTTAATGGTATGGTCCTGAGGTAGTAAAAACTGTGGTGTTCCAGCTAATGGAGTTTAATTATTGCAAGGAAAATAGCTGGATTAATTACAGGGATAGTTCACAGCTTAGAGCAGATTTCAGTTTGAACACGTTATGTGTATGTGCAACTTTTATCCGAATCATTTACTTTTATCCCTGTCTTTAGACTCGTTATGTGTATGTGCAACTTCTGAGTCTTTTCAAGCTAAAATTATATGCATCTCTCTGCATCCTTTGATTCCACTAATGTGATCTCTTCCATGACACTGCATGTTTGATCTCAACCTATGCACACATCCTCTCATAAATTTGCTTTTGAACTCCTCTTTTCTTCACTCCCTTGGTTTTTTCTTAACACTGTCTCCACCTTACCTCGCTACATCTAATCCCTCTGAGATGTGCTGTTTCTAAGTCAGTTATTGTAGTTGGCTTCAGTTTCTTATCTTTTCATCAGGCTGAGTTGTGGTGAATGGGTTGAAGAGATTCTTTTGCTGGATTGGTTCCTAGGAGTTGAGAGATTGGTTAGTGAACGAGGCTTGTTTTTGTCTTGATTTCTTTCTGTCTCATGGGGTTTGGTAGTGATAAAGGTGCTGTTCAGAGTTTGACTATCAAGTAGGCACAGATATGTTCTGGAAGGGTGGGGAAGGCAGTTGGTTTACAGATTCCCTCTTTTTTTTTTTTTAAAAAAATCATTTTTCACATTCCAATTAAAAAGTTGGAAGTATTTCATGCGAAGGAAAAGAAGACAGATGAAAGAAAATTAACAAGCTTTGACCTCTTGCTTTCTCTTAGCTGAATACGAGAAAAAAACTAACAAAGGAGACATCAAAACAGATGTGTAAGCTTTTGAGGTTTTATCAGAGCATTTTAAAGGTCAAGGTTGAAAGTGGAGCATATCTGATTAATGAAGAATATGAGTTTACATGTGGTTCGTTGAAGAATATAAGAGTTTTCACATGCTGCACATGCATGCGTGATATTGTTTGTTCCTCCTTCAAAAGTTTAATCTTCATAAAGGCAATAATCTTCATAGAGGCATTATCATAATGCATTAACATTGTAAATGGCTGGGAGCACAGAAAATAGAGTAAGAATAGATGAAGATGAGAAAGGATGAAAAGCACTCTCTCTCCTCCCCTCATTTCTTAGTTGGTTTGATGGACAGGATACAAAAATTTAGATGACTACTATCATAGAAGAAAACTCATCTACTTCCTGGCTTTTCTCCCTATCCTTTCTGTTTGGATGAGTTGAATAATGTCGGAATCAAGGTAAGGATTGAATTCAATGGATCCCACCTAAAGATATGAGTTGAGCATCTCATCTATCCCCAGCCCATTCCTCCTTACTCATCCATCCTATATCCTTTTGTTGAGCAAACAGTTTTAAGGAAAGTTTTATATCTAGTTTTGTATTAGTTTCTTTTGGATTTGAATGGATTACTTGTTTGCCAACAGGTAGATACTAATGAGAAGGGTAAACTAGACTATGGGGAGTTTGTTGCCGTTTCCCTTCATCTCCAAAGGATGGCCAATGATGAGCATATTCACAAGGCATTCTCCTACTTCGACAAGGATGGCAATGGTTACATTGAACCAGATGAGCTCCGGGATGCCTTGATGGAAGATGGAGCAGATGATTGTACAAATGTGGCAAATGACATCTTCCAAGAAGTAGACACTGACAAGGTGAAGGGCTAATGCTATATTTAACATTATATGCAAATTTTGATTCAGCAGATTTCAGTCTGACATCAATGTCTTGTGAATGCAGGATGGAAGAATCAGCTATGATGAATTTGTTGCTATGATGAAAACTGGGACAGATTGGAGGAAAGCTTCCCGTCATTACTCTAGAGGGAGATTTAACAGTCTAAGCATGAAGCTCATGAAGGATGGTTCACTAAACTTGGGAAGTGAGTAACATATACACGACCTATGTTTAATTTATCATTGCAAAGAAAGTAGTGGATCATCACCATACATCTTAGAATTTCCTTCTTTTGTGATAATTTGATGGGGGCCCTTTTGCTTGTGGGTTACGAGGATAATGGAGGCTGAGTACATCTTTTCTGTCTGCAAAGTGTTAATTGTGTAAAAATGATGACTGGTACCACGGTACAGGATGTATGATCCCATCCTTCTTTTTTATTTTTTTTTACCCCCTTTAACCTTTGATAATTGTTTCTTGTTGACAATGCGAACATTGGTGAGGTGAATTCCTTAGGGCTGTAGTATATTCTTCTGAAAGGAAATGTTTTGTATGTGTTCTATGCTCCAGCTTTTGACACTTTTCTTTTGCTCGAAAAACAAAAGATGTGCTCTCTCATGGTGGGGGGGGTGTCTATAAACTTGAAAATAATGAAGTTACCTCTCTGTAAAAACCACGTGCAATGCTATGAAATTTAATTTTAGACGGGTCATAATCTCTATTTAGATTTGTTCTCCGAAGTGTGTGCATACATAATTGCTAAAAATGTCTAACATGAAAATAATGAAGGTACTTCACTGTAAAAATAACACGCAATGCCTGTCTGGGAGAGTTTGTAACTCAGTTTGGATGTGTTTTTGAAGTATATTTGTTTTGAAAAAAATATTAAATTAATATTTTTTAATATTTTTAAATGGTTTTGATGTGTTAAGTTTAAAAATAAAAAAAATAAATTAAAAAATGTTAAAAACACTTTTGAAAATTAAAAGCACTAATTCTTTGAAAAGGAATTATGGGTCATAATTTTTATTTAATTTTGTTTTGTTTTTTAAATATGCAGTTCAAGTTATAAATCTGATATAAATCTGAAAAAGAAAAGTTATTAGGATAATCTAAAAGGGGACAAATAATGCAATTTAATTTATAGTCTATTAAATACAAAAAAATAAAATGAGGCAAAAAAGTAATAGAAAAAACCTGATCATGATCAATTTTAGTTAGCATGATAAAATTATAATCCTAGTAATTAGAGTTTAGTCAACCCAGAATATCCTGCCAAATTTACAATCTATATTATGAGATTGAAATAAGACAATAAAAAATAAAAAAAATTATAAAGTATTTTTTTTATAAAAAAATATCATCCCATATTAACTTTTAAAACTCATGGCCTGGGTCATTAGACCTGAAATACCCTATTTGAAAAAACTATGAAGTCTAATTTTCAAAAACAAATTTCAATTATACAAAAAGATTAAAAAAAATAACAATTAAAAGAATGAGAATTAAAATTGAAATACAAAATAAATTTTATATCGGATTGAAATGTGGAATTAAAAAGAAAAATCAATTTGATAGATGGACAAAAAAACAAATCAAAAGAATGAGGAACAAGATTGACATAAAAAATAAAAATAAAATTTTGATTGAATGGTGAAATTAAAAAGAAAAATCACTTTAACAAATGAAAAAAATAAAAATAATGAGGACCAAATTGATAAAAGTAAGATACCATAAATTTGGATTGGAGGATGAAATTGAAAATAAATTTAAATTTTACAAAAAGGCCAAGAAGAAAATTAAAAATGAAAAACAATAAAGACTAAATTGGAAAACATAATACCATAAATTTGGATTGAAGAATGAAATTGAAAACCAATAAAACTTTTATAAAAGGATCAAAGAAAAAAAATTAAAAATAAAAAGAATAAGGATCAACTTGTAAAAAATAATATATGTCAAATTAGAATTGATGGATGAAATTGAAAAAAAAATTAAACTTTCATAAAAGGGTCAAGAATAAAAATTAGAAATAAAATAATAAGGATTGAAGTTGAAATACCAACAATAAAGAGGACCAACCTGTACTTTTCAAGGAGAAGAGATAAAAAGAAGAAAAATAAAAAAAGACCTAATGGAAACAAATCAAACCACCATTGTCAAAACTCGCCACTCCAACAGGAAGAGAATGTGCCAACACTTTCAATGACACGACATAGAGATGTTTTTGGATGTGGGATTGTGCCTTATACATCACTCAAAAGGCGAGAGCACCTCCCATGACCCGGGGAGTGTGCTTCACATGCCTTATCGTTTTTATTTTTTTATTTAGTCAAATACCAAATTACCCTTAAGTTGACTTAATAATAACAAAAAAAATATCATTGTCAAAAAATCAAAAAGCCCCTTGAGTCTAGGTTTAAATTTTTTTCTTTTAAAAGCAATTCCATCATTTCACTCTGTATTTTAATTGTTTATTATTTTTTATATTTGATTAAATACTAAATTGCCCTTCAACTGATATTATAATACTGAAAAAACCATTATGAAAATATGAAAATACCCCTTTACGCTACTTTTGAGTATTTTGCTCTTAAAGGTATTTTGGTCATTTTATTGTGTAATTAAGATGAAAAAACACTTATTTATCCTAAATTAATTTAATATGAGAAATGAGCCATGTGAAAAGACTTTAATACCCTTGATAACTAATGTTAAGTTTTTTTTGGATAAAGAGGTAAAACCATTATTAGATTATTTTAGTGGATAATGTTTCTGGATTTGCAATATTTTTATAAGGCCATCTAGCTTTTTTAAATATTAGAGATCTTTAAAAACTCAAGAATAATTGTAGGCATATTATGATTGTTAAAAAAAAAGTGAAGGTATTATTGGTAAACACTTAATTCAAACGGCAACTAAGGTACATTTGTTTTTATATTGTGCAATAAAAATTTGTAGTGATGATATTGACGAGATAGTGCTATAATTGTTTTAAATTTGTGACTATAATGAATAAATACATTGTCATACATTTATACGTTTTTGATGTGATTGTTCATCAAAAAATTGAAAAGTTATAATTTATAAACAATATCTACATCTACTTGAAGGGATGACTAAAAGACTTTGTTTTATTTTTTAAAAAAATATGTGCAATGAAAGTTTATATTAGTAGGTAGTGTATCTACAATTTATGTGTAAGATAATTTTATTAATAAAAATATATTTTTAAATTTTATAAAATAAAAATATTTAGAATAAATTACACTTTATATCATGTAATTTTTCATCTTGCTTCCATTATTTCAGAAATTACCATTTATATCTCCTAATTTAAAAGTTGTATAATACTTTACCTTATCATTGACATAAACCAAAAAAGGTAAAAAAAAAAGAGTTAATATATTGTTTATGGAAAAAACTTTGCATATATATATATATATATATATATATATATATATGTATGTAACAAAAATAGAAATTTCATTTAACATAAAATAAGGACGACTTCATTTACATGTGAAGTCAACCAAGATACAGAAGGATTATTTGAATATAAAAAATGAAACGAGCTTACTTGAAATATTAAAGACGCTGAAAAAAACATATAATTGAAACTAAAGATATAGATCTCATATTTAAGTATAAAAAAATATATAAAACTTTCATTGAAGATAAAAGAAGACAACAGAACATATAAAAAGACATTTAGAAACAAGAATCTTAAATAAAGGAAAGTACTAGATAAATTAGACAAAATCCCACAAAAAGATTTGATCTAATAGTAAAAAATAAAAATAAAAACAGATCTAAAATTATTAAAGATAAAAGAAACAAAAAAATAAAAAAATATTGTTACTAGTGATGATAACTAAAAAAAACTTAATAGACTCTTAAAAAAATCCTGGAGGAGGAAAAAGAATATATTTACAAGATTTCTATAATATTCCAATTGTGGATTTAAAAGAAACTTACTGGTGATTTGAGAATTCGCTTTCTTGTCTCTAGATCAATTGCTTCAACGCTACTTTGATTACAAGAACCAAAAAGATATTTCACAGTACAAACGTCTTTGTAAATATTGTCAAGTTAATTCAAAGAGTCAAAGATGAGAGAAGAGAAAGAGAGAACCATTATCTTTCAAAAGTCTTTTAATATTAGAGAGAGAGAGATAGATGAAGCGATTACTTCTTTTAATAACTCCTTTGAACATTTGGACCAAGCCCATCCCTCATGGACGAACCAAACTTAACCTAATAACCAACATCTCCCACTCACCTATGAAGGACTAGATATATCTAATACATTATATTTTAAATTTACACAAGAATTTCATATTAGACGAATGAACTGTGCGACCTAAAGCACACAGTAAAAGGAGCTCTAATATAGAAACTCAATACAAGCCATATAAGAGACATCGACCTCATAATTAGTTACTCCTTAAAATGTACTATTATACCCCAAGTATTTTTAGTTACACATGACTGAATATAATTCAATCCCTTAAGAATTTCATACTCAATCCATCCTTACAATTACAAGTAATCTAAATCATATCAAATTTATTCGAGTAATATGATCCCGGTCGGTGAATACAAGTAACAAGTATAGAACTAAAATTACATTTTCTTTCGCTCTCATATTAATCAGATCTGAATTAACTCGCTTTTCTAGGAGTATTTTTTTAAGTCGAATCATTACAAGATCATAGGATATACTCCTAAAGTAGCGATCATTTACACATCACCTCATGATACAGTTAAAAGTCACAAATTGTAAGATATTGAGATCTTATGCATGATCTCCAGGACTCACATAATAAAGAGGCAGGGATCTATTTTTTTATTCCTATAATGGTCGACAACACATATAGTATGGAGTACATGCTATAGTGGAGCTTACTCTTTTCTTATCTGAAGATAAAAAGTGTATGTCGGTGGTCTTCTTATTAGAGGAAATACATCATTCGAGTTTTATTCTTGTCCCTAAAAAACATAGACTTCAAATAAGAAATTCTTATTTGCTCATTGTTATTAGTGACAAATGAATAATTTCATACTTGGCTTCAATCATAATAAACGTATGAATGGTGAGAATTCATTCATGTCTATTTTTTTTATATTTAAGAACCTTATCTTGGTTCCTACCAAGGTGACTTCTTAATAATTACTTTAAGTTAAAATTACTCCCACTGCGCCTAAGTCACTTATTAAGCATTAAAACTTAAATAATCTCATCTCTACTCACTTTATGAGTGCTATAGGTGATTGCTCATGTGAGTGAGCCAATCTAAGTCTATCGACATACTATAACAAATTGTACTATATGATACTTTACCAATTATATTCTACATAGGCCAAGGGATCTCACATGTCTAACAAATGTATCCATTGTTATTGGTTTTATGAGTGGATCTGCAACCATAGAATTTGTAGAAATGTGTTTTGGGATCACGTCATGTTCAATAATTGCTTTTCTAATGTAGTGATATCTCATCTTGAAGTATTTGGTCTTTCCATGATATTTTAGATCTTTGGCCACAATTATTGCAGTAGTGTTATCACATTAAATTGTTACTGGATATAATGTTGATTTGATAATTTTTAAATGATACAGGAAACTCTTTAACCAAACAACATCTTGTGTTGCTGCGAAACAAGTTACATACTCAGCCTCTATAGTAGATAAGGCTATGCATGATTGTTTCTTGCTCCTTTATAGTATTGCACTATCATTAAGTAAGAAAGCATGTCTTGAAGTTGATTTGGACCGGTCGACATCTCCTCCCCAATCAACATCAGTGTATCTAATCAATCGTAAGTCTTTCTTTTCTTGGTAATTATTAGTACTTAAAAGTGCATTTTTATCAAGGTTTTATATCATCATTTTGCACTTGAAGTATCAATAACTCCTTAATTAGAGCATGTTTTTATAATAACAAGTCTGATAATATAAGATACTTTTAATTTATGGTAAATGTTCATTTTAAATGCAGGCTTATCAAATAAATCAAAGGATTGATTGATGAGTTTAACTACTGAAATTGAGAAGATAAAGAGGCCTAAGCTTAGAAAAGAGATGCTGGTTAAATTCAAATTAGAACACAATTCAGTTATTGGATCATAACTGGAGCTGTAGAACTTGGATTTAGGTATGATTTATATGGATAGAAAGCTAAGACATAGGCCTAAAACTTTCATGCAGAGTCCTAGATTCAAAAGTATCGTTTTCAAGTTCAAATTGTAGCAACAAGAGAGAAGTTGGAATCTGTCCTGCAGCCCAGACACTGTTCAGTGTTCAACCTATATCTTGAGTTCTAGAAGTCCAAATGACCTCATTCTTGTTTTGTTGGAAAGCTGAGACAATTTCCCAGAACTTATATAAAGACTATCTGTTCAAATTCTGATGTTAGCAATGACATTTTCTGCAGACAAGAAGATAAGGATTGTTACCAAGTCAAGAGGTGGCCACCTACTCAACAATTAGTCATGAAATCAATAGTTCTGAATTTTAGCCTATAAAAGGAGGCATTTGCCATGCATTTAGGCATCTTGTTTTTCTGATCAAGATCATTTCCTTGCTTTCTTTCTTTGTAGTTTTAATGTTTTAGTTTTATTTCATGTTATAGTTTCATTAATATCTTGTTTATGCCTTTCATTTCCTTTACTATACTTATATAATTATGTTCTCATCTTGTTTATTTATGTTTCTCTTCTCCATAATGTTTAGCTAAGTTTAATATGTCAAGGTAAAAATGTTTCACTAATGGTGTTAAGATATGTATAATATAAACTCAATATGAACTTCAATACTTACATCCAAGAAAGTTTGCTATTAACATGTCTTATTATTTTTATCTTATTAATTCTTAATATCTTGTTAAATGGTTAATCTAGATTTGTGTTGTATAACACTTGATACAATAAATGCTTGATCCTTCATAGCCAACTGTATGGTATAACCGACACCCGTGCTATGAAATGAACATGATTTGTTGTTAATATAAGTTAGCACCATGAATTCCTGACAATATTTAAAAGTATTGGCGTTACTTAAATAAGATAACTAATATGATCATGTTAATAATTTATAATGAGCTATTAATGACAAATTATCTTATTGGAACCTCCTTTGTGTGTCGTTTTCAGTTGAATAATGAAAAGAGTTAATATTATACTTATTTGAAATACCATTAGTGGATCCTCTAACCTTGACAATTATTTTATCCTTATTTAATCCTTACATCAATATCACATCTCAAAACTTCTCTTCAACTCCTTTTCATTTGTTGTTTATAATTTCATATAGTTCACCTCTCTGTGGTTCGACCCCGGTCTTGCCAAATTATTTATTACTTCGACACTCCTGCACTTGGAATAAGACATCAATCTTTTGATCATGTCAGGTAACATAGCACGTAATTTGAAGTTCATTTTAGATATCGTAAAATCCTTTTGAGTGCCATCTAGTGTTTCTAACTAGGGTTTGATTGATATCGACTAACCAATCTAATGACAGAACATATATCGGGACGTGCACACATCATTGCATACATCAAACTACCGACGACACTGACATAAGGTACTCTGGACATTTTCTTATTTTCTTCTAGAGTTTTGGGATATATATCACGACTTAGGCTCAAGCTCTTATCAACATTGGTGTTCATTGGTTTGCTATCTTGTATATGATAACACTCTAATATCTTTTTGATGTAAGTCTATTGAGTTAAACCCAAAAGCCTTTTAGCGCGATCTCTTACAATTTTAACACTAAGAACATAGTTGGCCTTACCCATTTCTTTTATTTCAAAGTTTGATGATAACCACCTTTTAGTAGTATCAATCAACTCTTTGCTATTTTCAGCTATTAAGATGTCAACATATAAGGACAATATTATAAACTATTGTTAGAACATTTTAAATACACACAATGGTCTTCTTAAATTATTGTAAAACCATTCTTAAGGATAACATGATGAAACTTGACATTCTATTGTCTAAAAGCTTGCTTAAGACCATATATAGATCTTTTAAGCTTGCAAATTTTGAGCTCTTGTCCTTTAGTCTCAAATCTTAAAGGCTGATCCATAAAGATCTCTTTATTTAGTTCTTCATTGAAAAATACAGTTCTAACATCCATTTGATATAACTCTAGGTCCATATGTGCGACTATAGTTAAAATGAGGTGAACTGAAGTAATTCTCACAACTGGTGAGAATGTATCTTCATAATCAATTCCTTTTTCTTGAGTGTAGCTTTTCGCTACTAGTCGAGCCTTATAATATTCTATTGACCTATCTACCTTACATTTAATTTTAAGAACCCATTTATTTCCAATAATTTTTGTCTTGATGGTAAATTGACCAAGTCTTAGACTTGATTAGTTTTCATTGACTCCATTTATTCTTCAATAACTTGAATCCATTCTTTTATTTTAGGACAAAATAGAGCATGATTGAATTTTTTAGGCTCTTCATCATTTTGTGGAGTCATGAACGCTTTCCCCTTAATCTCAAATCGACGACGGGGAATTGGTTCATGAATGCTTCTTCGAGGTTGAGATTGCTCATGATCTTGCTCTATAAGAGTAGGAATAGATAAAATGTCACTCCCACTATTTCTAGGAGGATTAAGAGTTTCCTCTAAGTCGTATACTAATTGGCTTGTTATGCTATATTCTAGATTTTCTATATCATATAATTGAAAATCTTTATTAACTTCACCTATAGTTAAAAAATCATTTTTTAAGAATACAACATCACATGATTCAATCTCCGTCACTCTTCTATCAGCATTTTCACTAATAAATACAAATCCTTTGGAATGTTCAGAATATCTTATAAAGATACACTTCTTTCCTTTAGGACCAAGTTTCTCATATTCATGAGAATTATTGTGAATATAAGCTGCATACCTCCATGGATGAAATAACCTAGATTAGGTTTTTTGTTATTCCATAGTTCATACGGGGTGAATGAGATAGATTTAGAGGACACATGATTAAGTATGTAGTTAGCAGTCAACAATGCATCTCCCCAAAAGGAAATTGATAAGTTAGCATGCGCCATCATTGACCTAGCCATATCAAATAGGGTCTTATTTCTCTTTTTTGCTATACCATTTTGTTGTGGAGTATAAGGAATAATTAGCTATCTAGCTATACCCTTTTCATCACATTCATTTTCAAATTATTCAGATAAGTATTCATGTCCTTGATCGGTTCTTAAAGCTTTGATTTTTGTGCTTAGTTTATTCTCTATCAGATTGGTGTACTGAATGAAGTAATCCAATGCTTTAGACGTGTGTGAGATCAAATAAACATGACCAAATCCTGTGAAATTATCTATAAATGTGATGAAATAATTCACAACATGTCTTGCCCTCACATTCATTGAGCCAAATGTTTGAATGAATAAGTTATAATGGACTACTGACTCTTTTAACTTTTTTCAAATGGTAATTTAGTTGCTTTTCCAAGAAGGCAATACTCACAAATGGACAATTCTTATTTGGTAAGTAATCCTAAAAGATCAACTCTTGCCAATCTATGTAATTGGCCTTACCTAATGTGTCCTCATCTATCATGCCGATTTATGATATCATTATTATTAGTAGTCTTATAACTTTGAACAACATAAATAGAAGCATCATCCTTAATATATACATTAATAGCGTCTAACACCATAAAACCATTTAATATAAAACCAGAACCATAAAAATATTATCCAAATATATTTTCACACAAAAACCAATAAACACAAAATAAAAGCCTAATTGTAGTAAAGCAAGAACATACACAAGATTTTTTCAAACTTCTGGAGTATAGAGTACATCATGAAGATAAAGTGTATGATTGCCCTACAAATTCAGTTTGCAGCTACCGATCATGAGCATAGCAACAGAAGCATTATTCCCTATGTATATGTATCTACTTCCCTTTGAAATTTGATGAAATTCCACAAAGGTTGTCCGATCCCTTGCTATATGATTGGTTGCTTCTAAGTCTACAGTCTAAAATGGAATAGATTTAACAAGCATTAAACAACTATTAATGTATAAGTTAGAGGGATGATTGTTGTTAAACATTACCTTTAACTTAGTACAATCATGAGTAAAGTGACAGGGTTTACCACAATTGAAACAATTCAAATTCTTGCCTTTCTTACCACTGTGTTTCCCATGTTTACGCTTATATCCAGTACAACTTGCTTCTATCCCTCTCTTACCATATTTAGAACCCTTACCTTACTCTTTTTTATATTTAGAGTCATATGCTCTTCATATCTTAGTCTCAGGTATGAAAGCTTCGTTTATAGGCTTCTTAGTGAGAGGTCAATCTTCTTCAAGCTCAACATGATAAGCAACATTATCAAATGTCTTGATGTTGTCATTATGGGTAAGGTTGACATACATGTGTTCCCAATTGCTTGTCAAAGAGCGAATCACAGTTTGAACTTGTTGTTCATCAGTAACTCATGCCCAACACCTTTTAATTCACTAATCATGTTAGACATGTCTTTAAGATGCTGCCTCATTATATGATTTTGGCGCTTCTAGTAACCATCAAATTTAAGGGTTAATTGATGAAGTCTAGTAGTGAAGGTTCCCCCATACTAAATCTTCACCGTGTCCCAACGATCCTTACACTTATAGGTTTGATATGCTTCTATATCAAGCTTGTGTTGAGCAGTGTTCCCTTACTTAGGTTTAGCCATCGGTTATGTGATTATTTCTAGCATTTCTTGCTCTTCCAGGAGATACTCATTCTTAAGATGTAAAACATCGTAATTTGTTTTTACTTAGTTTGTCTCTATGGTTCAAATCAACAATAATACTTTTAAATGTAGCCATATGAAGTGCTATTGACACCAATTACAAATATTAGTATCTAGTACAATTTAAATGATATTAATTGCCACTCCATTCTAAATTAAACAAATAATAATCTAACATATACAATAGAAATGAAAATAATGTTAAACACTTAATCAATTTCCATTTGTATGGTCTAATTATTATTGGAAATTTAAATGAGCATAAAAATTATAGTTATTAGTTTCAAATAACTTCCACTGATCAAATTGTAGATATTTTCATATATATATATATATATATATGCATATAATGTAATTAAAACTTTAATTAGAAAAAATATTCAGTTCAACAAAAAAAAAAAATCAACCAATTATCTTAACAACAAAAATACTGAAATAATAAAAAAATACAAAATTAAGAATAATAAATTTTAGAATTATTTTATATTGCAGGTATATAATTAAGGTCTCCAATTACATCATCTGCTTCATCAAAGTCATCTCCTCCAAGTTCATTCTGCTCAGCCTGTGCTTCTTCCAGTGCGTCGTATACTCTTTTCAGTATACTGATGTTCCCTGTCAAGCAACATTTCATTAGCGAGATTGTTAAAATCTAAGGATTCTAGCTTATATTTCAACGATAGTCGCATCAATATCCATTCCCCAAACAGAGAATTGAGAACGATTAACATTTTATGTTCCATGTAGAACTCGTAAACACCACTTATAGCCATTCTACTCATCCAATAATATATATAATCAATGTGCTCTTGAATTTTATGAACAAGATTAATGGTATAACCCAATAAATGATCAATTTGTTGTTGCCTATCCACTACAACAAAACATATTCCAAAACACATAAATATAATAATCAATATTTAACTAATGCATGGATCATTTTTTTTTAGCCATTGCAAATTCCATGAAATGGAATTTAAATGGATGAAATGACAGTTACATAATTGCCATTTTGAAGTAGTTATTGTTTTTTTTTTAAATTTGCTTTAGTGGATTATAACCAACACCAATTAATGATTACAGCGTCCATGTTGTGTTAAAATAATGAAAACAAAAAATTCCTCTCTCTTCTAAATATAAAACCCTAATCATCAGTAGCAACACTTTCTCTTTATTTGCCTCCATTCAAGCTTGACCACCAATAACTTCACTCTTATCTGCTTCTCTCTCTTCTTCAAAACTACCACACAATCCTCACAACCATAAAACACCAACTTTGGCTAGCCCTATTCTTTTTCCAATTTATCTATATGAAATTAATACATTAAGTTGATTTAAAAAACTTGAAATTTGAAATAGGCATGCACTAGTACCCAATTGAATATGGTGTTCTTGGATTAATATAACACCCTATGATTCTCTAAAAAAATTGCCCATAAAAAACATTGATGTTGTGTTTGCTCATATTGGCGATTGAGAGAAGGGAATAATGGTATGTTGTTGGACGCGTGTTTGTTGCTGTTGTAGGGATCAAGGTTGAGTTGTAATAGTTGTGTCGATTCGGTGAGAGGGGGAGGAAGATGAGAAGGGGTTAATGGGTTGGTTTGACTTGGACTGATTAATTAGTGGCAGAGTGTAAAATCCCGAGATCAAAACTCATATAATAATAATGAAATCAAATAAGAAGATTATGAAAGGCATATGGAATATCACTTAAATTATGAAGAAAAAAAAAGGGGCCAATGTGTAATTAGGAAGATTGGGGTTATAAATACCCAATTTCTTCCTTTTTGAATGGCCGATTGCACCTAGTATAAAGGAGGGGGAGATTTTAGATTTTTTTCTTCACCAAAAGAGAGGGAAAAACATCAAATCCTCTAAAACTATACAAACCTTAAACCATTAAGTAGAGATGACACCCATTAACAAGGAATTTAACAAGGAAACAAGTGAAGAAATTGGAGGAAAAGAGAGTAGAGGGCCGACTGCATGCAAGGGAGAAGACACTAAAAAATTTCAACCAAATTGAGCTAAAAATCTTAACTTCCTCAAGGTAAGAACACTAGACCTAATTGTGGAAAACAATTTGACAATTGATTAGGAATTATGCACCAATTTATAAATTAGGGTTCTTGAGTGAAAAATTAAAGGAAGTTTAGAAATTGTTAGAATGAAGTTAATTGAGTTACCACAAGTTGTTTTGAAAATGAAAAGCATTCAAAATTGCCAAAGAAAAAAAATCAATAACCTAGGGACATGAGTGGCCGACCATGTCAGGGTTGAATAGGGAGGAAAGAAATTCTAAAATTATGTTCGATGAATCTTATAGTATGTGTTATGATGTGAATAATGGGTAAATGGGACAAGAAAAATTGACTACAAAGGAAAAGGGGACCCTTAGTCCCTTTAGGCCAAGTTCAACCAAGAACTAATTGAGGGGAGGGAAGAATAATTATGGCATGTTGTGTGTTCATGATGCACGAATTAGTTGTAGTGGAAAGCTCACTAATAGAAAAAACCATGAAAACTTGATAATAGGAGGCTTCGCGAGTCAAACATGTGTGTTACGTGAAATATAAATGAAATTGTTAACCATGGGTGTAGCTCATGATTTCAACTTAGGAGGAATCATGAAATGTAGGAAAATGTAGAAAATAATTGTCATAGAAGAAAGAGAGAAATGAGGATAATGGAAAGTTCATTTAAAAATCATTGACGAAAACTGGACAGATTCGTCACCACAATTCTAAAGAGGATTTGGGCCTCAAAATGAAAACAATTCGTGGAAAGTATCTCATAGAAATTATTGCTAGGGATGTTAGATTTCCAACGAATCCAACCTTGCTTAATTTGAGGCTCTAGGACCAGAGATATATGTAAACATATGAGGAGAGGTTGAGTTGCCACCCCTGCTGGCAGATTTGGCCAAAATTGACAAAACAACAAAACCTTGCCATGTCAAAGGTGGAACTTGTTTTCCCTCCCTTTTTGAAACGTGTAGTGTCACGTTATGACTTTTGAAAAGAAAAAAACCTTGTTGAAAATTAATCTGTGACATTCATTATGATAAGGTAATGAACCGAAATTCTAAGGAATAATAATGGGGATATAAACGCAAGGAAAAAACAATGATGAAAGAAAAATGAATGTTGTCGTCGTTACCATTATTATTTTGCAAAATGTGATTGAGTATGGAATAACGTGAGGTATTTATGAATTTAGAAGGAACCGTAGGAGGGGTACAACCACAATAAGGGAATGCGAGTCAGGCCTCCACAGCAGGTAGGTATTCTATACTTATATCATCTTTAGATAATGATAATTTGTTTAGTTTTGTAAATTTATGCCTATGAATGAGACTGAAAGGAGAAAAGATAAAATGAAATGAATGACAAATGAAAAATCAGATTTGAGGTATGGACCCGATCGGGAATAATGAATGGTAGTAATGAATTTCATGAATAATCGTTTCTTGGATTTGATTAGCCAGTTCCAAATATAGGAGGCTAATGATGTTGAGAAGGTATGCTAACATTGGCATGACCATTATAGAGGATGAGAAATATAGAACTTGATTAACTATTCGAGGTAAGAATAGTTAATGATATCAACGAGCGATGTCGGTATCGACAAACTCATGAAATTTGATTAGCTTTCCTAAGGTGAAAGCTAATGATGTCAGGGATCCTTGACATCAGCATTTTCGAAGATATTCTAAGGTAGTATGGAACATTGATTAACTATTTCGGTATAGTTAATGGCGTACAAAAATGTTGAGCGATTTCAGGATTGATTAGTGAAAATGTAAAATTGAAAAGTTAAATGAGAATTTCTAAGAACTATGAGTGCACACCGTTGAACATGTTTTTAATTATGTGTATGTATTGTATGATTTTCCTTCTGTACTATATTTTATTCTTAATATATTTATTCTGAAAATTATGAAATTACAGATCCTTCACCTTCATGCCAGGAGTAGTATTTTAGGTTCTCTAGTCCCTTTGTATGATTAAAGAAATCAATGAATATCAATATATTTTTTCCTTAAAGACTAAATGACTTTGTAATAGTACTTCTTTTATATTAAGTGTCAGGACGTAGAATTGTACTATTTTGTGCTTGTAAACTTAATGTTGCTCCCTTTCTATTTATTATAATTACGTGTATAATGGGAAAGAAATGATTACATAAAATGTTATGCATGTATCTTGTATGATGTGCTGTTGAGGTCCAATATGAATGCGATATGATTGAGAAATGCATATAAGATGGTGCAGGATGATTTGTCGATAACTTGGGACTACTCAATATAGAGGAAACTTTGCTGAAATTTCGGCAATTCCTAGATAAGTTCGGCAAAAAACAAATTCCTTCATAATTTTCAGTATATGATTGATATAATTTATTTTGGAAATGAAAATGTTACACTGAGTGAAGGTTGAAATTTTGGTTTGATTTTAAGTGGAGGGTGGCTGAAGTTGCTGGTTTGTGATGGAGATGAAGAAAAGAGAGGGACTAATGGTCCTGATTATGGTGGTTGTTATATCGATTTGCTCTGAATTCTTGGTCAGAGTACCTTGGTTGTTGTAGGGTTGTTCGGTAATGGGTGGCTACTGTCTGTAGATGGTAGCGTGGTTATGGTTGCAACAGATTTTCTATGGATGGTGGTATGATTGTAGCTACTGATTTGGAAAGGATGAATAATGGCTAGGGTTTTGAGGTGGATGAATTGATTTTTGTTTGTAGAGAGAGAATCATGAGGAGTCTTACTAATTGACAAATAATTATTTGATTAGTGGTGAATTTGTATGCAATTTATGTCTTTTGATTGAAATAAAAAAGATATGAAAAGAGAGAAATGAAGGGAGAGATAAAGATTGGAAAACAAACTAATACATTTTGAACAAGGATAATTTTTTTTAAGAAAAAATTAAGTTGACTAAGAATGTAGATAATAATTTTTGAAAGAATAGAGGTAGAATAGAAAAAAATAATTAAACTACATGATGTAATTTATCCAAATATTTAATCATTTATTATATGATTGTATATATAAAAGATGTAATTCATGCATCTTCACACATACACACATAATATTATTCATAATCAATTTTAAACTCTTATTTATAATTTTTAATGAAATATAATTGAAATTGAATATCTTATAAATAGACTTTGTAAACAAAAGTGTTTTTAGTCAATTTGTTTTATAAATAACATCTCTATGCATATTATAAGCAATTATATCTCTTTTTTAAAATTATTTAAAAAATAAAAAATGGCAAAAAAACAATACAAAACCAAAAAAAAATATTTTTGATGCATTTGCACCATTTTCAACATCTTTTTAAGAGAACACCAAATTCAAAACTTTGTTTCAGTGCGTTTAATTATTAACACGACAATTCGAAATCTTTGATAAATTCTTCTCATCGAGTTGACATTGACGTTGCTTTTTTTTTTAAGAAAAAATCAAAATATAAAAAATAAGAAAAATAAGAAGTAAATAAAAAATAGGACAAAAAAAACAAGAAAATAAAGGGACCGAGATTAAATTTTTTGCTTAGACACTAAATTGCTTCAGGACCAAGCAATTAGGAGGAAGAGAAAATTATTTTGCTTATAAACAGTAAAAAATCTCTCATAAGAAAAAAGGGGGAGGCTATCTAAAAAACAAACTTGGAAAGAGAGAACAATCACTAAAAATCAGATTTAAAAAATGCCAAAAAAGAGAGATCCTTTTCTCTCTTACACACGTTAAAAACATTAGCCTATTTTTCTAACCAAGCTGCCCACCTATCTAAAAGAATAAAACAAATACCTCTCCTCCCACTAACATTTCTCCTCTTTCTCAAAAAAACTAAAAAAATCATCTCATCATCTCTTCTCCTTTCAGTATCAAGAAATAAACCACTTATAAAGTCTCCTTCTCGTTAAGAAAAAGAAAAAGAAAACATAACAACATCATCTCTCCCTCATTCATTATTGTTAAAAGAAAAAAATATAAAAAACACATAAAGTCTCATTGTACAGCCTAAACCATCTAGTCATTCTCTTTTGAATACTAAACCAAAGGATAAAAAAAACCATACATAAAAAACATCCCATTTTCATTTTCCTTGTTTGACCAAAATATATAGTACCCATACACACTCCATAATTGCCACCACGCCATCAACCTTCAACCGTCACTGTCACCGGCTCCATCACCACTAACATTAGCAGCAGCGCCGTTGTTCATCCTTTATTGACCAAAGCTCCTCTAAAACCAAAACTAAATCATTCCCTCTTATTTGTCTTGATTAAATCAATTTCAATAAAAATCTCCCTCATGGCTGGGTACCAAACAAACCCAAACCTTCTATTATAGCCATGAACACCCTCACTGTCGGGCACACCATCATCCCATGGCCACACTTCACCACGAACATAACTCCTCCAATGTCCATGACAGACCTAGATCCACCAACCACCATGACAACACCTTTTAATTAGCCGAACCCCACTACAAAACCTTCTTAGTTGAAGTTGAACAAAGAAAAAAAATGATTGTTTGTGTGATTTGTTTTGTTTTGTTTTGTAGGTAGAGGTAACCTTCATAGTTGGCATAAGAAGAAAAAAGATGAAGCTCTATATCTGGCAGCCCCTCTCTGACGACAGTACATGACCACGATGCGTTAGCAGTGACACTTGTTCATGGGTACACGTGCTTCTACTATTCCCGCCAATTCTCACTATTTTAGAGAGTTCCTAATAATGTTTCCTTCATTAACACAACCTTACCAAGCTATTCCTAACCTTTAGAAGGTCTATTTCAAGTTTTGGATGGTTGCTAATATGTTTGTGATCTGTTTTTAATTATGATGATTGTAAATATATGTAATTGTAGGGTGTAAGAGTTAATCAGTGACATAAATATGCGTGTGAGAGATAAATGCATAGTTTTTATTTTTATTTTTTAGCATGTGTTAGATAAATGGATAAAAAAAAAAGAGAGAAAAAAATACCTAAAAAAACTTAACAACCTTTTTCATTTTTCATTATGGCTAAGTTTCTCCAAAAAAAAAAAAATCATGTATGCATTTGTAATAAAAAAGTATGAAAGAAAAAGAAAAAAAACCAAAAAACATATATTGCATGATTTAACATTTCTTGAAAACATCAAAAATTCAGAAAAATATGTTTTATATTTTACTTGCATCATGGATTTAATAAAAAGTTTATTAAGCCTATGAGGAATTTGACCTAAATTTAAAAATATAAAAAATAAAATTTATTTATTTTAAATATTTTAGAATTTATGAACTTATAAGTAAAATGTATTTTTAATAAGTAAGAAAGGAAAAATAAATATATAAATAAAAATCTCATTCTCTCTCACCGTTTGTTTACTTTTAATATTTTAGAATTATGAACTTATACGTAAAATGTATTTCTAGTATTAAAAAATAAAAATAAATATATAATAAAATTTTATTTGACTTTAGAATGGTTAGGCTTGACCTATAAAACCATGGTTCGCCATAGTGAGATGGATTCACTTTAAACTAATAGACAAACCAATGGTTAGATAAACACAACAGAGTCTTAGTAATAACCAGACAAATGAACTATGTAACTTACCCTAGGTAGGAAATATTAGGGGTGATATTGTCTTCACTTATCTAGACTTTAAAGATTAGTTAGGGTTTCTATTGACTCAAATACTAGATGGCGACTCTAAACCTTTAAACTATAAAAGGACAAGAAGCCCTTGTTCTTTTCACACCTTCGAACCTGATTTGGAAGGATGGTTGTTGCGATGCCACACACCTGCAATTTAATGGTAACTTCACTGTGGACTTTTACCTATGGACTAAGCTTTGTTGTTTATCTATTTTATTGTGTTTTAATTTGATTGGTTAGTGTATTTATTTTTAACATGTATTTTGTACATATTGCTCATGCATTGTATATAATAGGTTAATACCTTCATGCATCACATGCTTTAATTTTTGAGATCACACGCAAGCTTCTAGGTTAGGTGGGGAATTATTGATTTGCCTTATTACTATCGGTCAGAGTTCATATTCGTGAAACACTTAACTCAGATTTAAGTGCTTGCTTGGTAATGATGGACATACATGCCTTAACCGTATCTTGCAATGCCTCTATATTGTCTTTACGATGATTGTCATTGGATAAAACTAAGATCTTTTTTGAGACAAAGTAGAAAACCTACCTATACTCTTTTAATGAATAGAACATAACTTTAGGGTGTGTTTATCCGACATGTAAAATCCTGAATTGGTAAATGGTCATCACATAGATTCTACATTAGTCTGGGTATAACGAACTGAAAATCCATATGTCAATTTAGAACAATTAGATTTGAACTCAGAGAAAAATGAGGTAATTTCTTGTTTTTTTACCAACTTAATTGAGAATGTCATCATATATATTTATCCATGGTAACAATTTATTTTCCTTTTAACTATATAATCGTGACAAAATGATCTGATTAATGAATTGATTATAACGCTTAATTCAATCTTGGAATTCTACCTTACATTCATAATCTTTCATGACTTGAGCACAACATATTAGTACATATCCTGCAAGAAATTAGTATTTGTATTAATCATTATTTCCATCTCTATGAGAAAGTCCAAATCACATTAATTTAATAATAATAGTAACTGTTGAATAGTTTCATAAATTATCCATTGTATTTAAACCATATTTTATACTATATTACAATCCTTCCATTAACAATACTTTGCTTTACTTTTCATGCCTTACCCTTGAGGTCATATATATATATATATCACAATGCAGTATTTTAAGAATCATCCAAGGATTCAATCTTTTAATTATCCCTTTATATGCTATCTGTCAATGCATTTAAGATCAAAATACTATCTTTTACTTTATATCTGTTTGGGTTAGCAAATTATAATCCTTAGCTAATAATTCCCTTATAAATATCACAATTAATTAAATGCTGACAAACTTTTACTTGATGCATCCAATGTCCATGCCAATTTCTCTTCACTCTTTTACATTGGACAAAAACAATTTATCATCATTGGCTATACATAGTTCATTGTTGCTAATAGAACTTCATTTCACGATTATACTTGCCATAAAAATTATATCACATTAGTACATACGATCCCCTTTTTAGTCACACTTTCATTATTTATAATAAATTCATCGGCATTATCTATTTACATAGTACATGATTCACAAATCATGTTAATTATATTTTTTTTATATCAATTTAAAATACAATAGACACATACCATCCATAACCTTGACGGTACCGTATCCAAATGATCAATCAGCTTCTATTCAAGATATCTAATTCGAACCTTTAAACTATAATATCATCCTTTTTGTTATAGAGGTCGTCTGTCCTTTCACTGGTTGGATTTACTAGTTTAACTACCATCTAATGCATTCTTTCTTGATGACAAAATCTTAATCTTCATCCTTCACGAGGACTAGCTTTTTACCAATTCAACTTTAATAATTTAGCATTAATACCAAAAACACAATTTCATCACCAGAGTTTTATCATAACAATTTAATATTATACAATATTTCATTAATAACTTGACGAATTCATAACTCATGCATTTGCACTTTCACACAAGCCACTAATCTAATCACACATTCCTTAGTCATCAATGCTTTTGACACCATTAGCACCAAAACTAGGTAACTAGCTCTACAATTAACCTACCTACTAAGGCATAAGTTCCTTCCTTAGCCCATTTACCAGGGCACTAGCCATCATTGCTTAAACTAGGCACTAGATTCCCTTAAATAGGAATACTAGCCCACAACCCAAATGGGGCACCAGATTCCATCTAATAGGAATCACTAGAATTCTTTCCAACAAGAATATTAGCCTACAGCCCAAACTAGGCACCAGATTCCATCTAACAGGAATCACCAGTATTCCATCCAGCACGAATGCTAGCCCAAATCGGGCACCAGATTCCATCTAACACGAATCACTAATATTTCATCCAACAAGAATACTAGTCAACAGCCCAATCCATGCACCAGATTTCATCTAACAGGAATCACCAATATTCCATCCAATAAGAATAATGCCTACATCCTAAACTGGGCACCAGATTTCTTCCAATAGGAATACTACCCACATCCCAAACCAAGCACCAAGCTCCATCCAACAAGAATCACCAACATTCCATCCAACAAGAATACTAGTCAACAGCCCAACTCAGGCACTAGATCCCATCCAACAGGAATACTAGTTAATAGCCCAACTCGAACACCAGATTCCATCCAACATGAATACTAATCAACATAATCTATATATCATAATTCAAATAATAATCAAAATAATTCCACGACATAATAAAAATTTAGACCATGTCAATTAAAATATTTATGGTGCTAGGCACTTACTTCCTTCACAAAATTATTTAAACACATACACATCATCAACATACATGTATAAATTAAGCATCAATAATTTAATCATAATATACCATTAAATTATCACCCTATAGTCATCACATCATTTTTGTTATTACACCTCTAACTCGACAGTTTGTATATTGCTACCACTACATTTTCCTTGACATACACATCCACAATTACATTTATAGAAAATACCATTTATTTAACTCTAACAAGTTTTGTAAAAACAAAAGTTCGAGGTGCAAGGCATCTACATAATGCCTAAACTCGAGCAAAAATCTCATACTGTTGGACAGATCCTGTTATCTCTCATGTATAATTAAACATACACATCAAACATGACTCCACCATAATTGGAAATTCCATTCTAAAACTCATTTAAATTTAACATCATATACATATGCATTTGAATAATTTTTTTTATTTGCTTTCATTACTTGTTTTTTCAGGCTGAATATCGTTAAACATGGCCTAGCCATATTTTTATTTTATCTATTCAACCCATCATGTACATATTTAGTAACTTCACATCCTTACATTTATTCATACCATTAAAACTAATTCATTTTCCTTATCAAACGAATCTTGGCCTAATGGCTTTATTTATTTTTTCATGATGGGTTTTTCAATTATTTTTCACAAGTCCACTTTACTACATCTTAAGTAAATTTAACAACATGTTTTCACCATAATTCCACGCACACACCTTAATTTAACATTTTTCTCCCCATTTATTATCCATTTGGACAAACTTAAATTTCCAAAGAAAATGGAATTTTCCTCACATTTATCTATTATTTTGAACATTACCCAATTCATTTGGCATTCAGCAAATCACAATCCCATATAATCCCCATAACATTAAATTGAATAAACTCAAGTTCAAGATTTCCATTTTGGTCGAATTCCATATTATGATGGTGATTAGGATTCTTTTAAAATTCTTTCAATTGACACTCAGCCTAATTTTTTCTATACACATAAATACTTCCATACATAATTTACCTATCAAATGAATCAAAATGTCATCTCCTTATTTCTTCTTCATTTCACCGAATGCCTTCATTCATGGCGGGGGATGATTTTCTTTTTAATTATTCCCATTAAACTTTTCCCAATCATTTTCATATCTATTCTACCTCATTCAGCTCAAATTCCATAGCAATTAAAACAATTAAACTTATCCCATCATCGATATATCTAGGTCGAAACTACCATTATGATGGCCATGGGGTTTTTTTCTTCAACTTTTATGCAATTTAATCCCTTAACCACACATTAAACACTTCTATTTATCTCATTATTATACAATTTTCATGTTAATTTGAAGCAACAATTCCAAACCCTTTAAGTTAGGTTTGGCCGAAACTTTGTAATAAATGGATGATATAATTTTCTTCAAGTTTTCTTTGAATTACCATTAGACCCAATCCTTTTTCATGCCTAAAAACATATATCTAACATAATATCAACAAACTCAATATCCCTTCATACAATTTCAAAACTTCCATAACACATGAAAACATATATCTAACATAATATCAACAAACTCAATGTCCCTTCATGCTATTTCAAAACTTCCATAACACACTTTACAACACAATCAAATCAATTTCATGTCAAAACCTCAAATTTAGCTTTAGTCAATATTTCTTACCTCTTAATTACAAGGAATCAAAGAAAGAATGGTAGACAATCCAAGCTTTTCTCCATTTTCTTCTCCTCCCCTCTTCAACTTTCCTCTATTCTTCACCATTTCTTTCCTTCTCTCTATCTCTCTCTCTCCATCAAAATCATGTGTTTTAATCAATATCTCTCTCAAAATCACTCATGATTTTCTCAATTTGAAAGCTATATCCTTAGATTTTTGGATAAAAATAATAAAAACTCTCATCTCTTCCTCTACTAAGGCAGGTTGAAACTTATAATGGGGGAGGATGAAATGTTTCTTTATTGACTAAAATTCCCTTTATTTAATCCTTTAGGTGATTTTTCTGTAAAATACCAACTTTGGACCGAAATAACAAGGCCTTTCTAAATTCCAAAATTTCTAAAATTTAACCCAGGAAAGACTACATGTTAGGAGGCTCCGTGCAAAATGTCAGATTTGTTTAATAGTCATGTTGAGAGTTACGCGTTTTAGCGTAAAACTGAATAATTTGTGATTTTCCATCAAAAAATCAAATTTCCTTATTCAATTCTTACATAAATCATACCAATTATTTTTCTTAATCCTCGGGATTATTTTCTTTTTCCAAATGTATTTATTCTAAATTTTTAACTTTTATTTTATTTATGAACTTAATACAATTTCATTGTAACATTACCAATTTTTATTTGGTGCTTACACCATTAGTTTTAACTTTTTTTTTTATTATTATCATTTTAATTCCTTCGGATCATTTTTTTATTTTTCTTATTCTTTTATCCATTGAAACCCATTACCAGTTTTACCATAGTTATGAGTTTTAAACTAAAACTCATGATTTCTGTAGGAACCTCATCCATACTTTTATATTTAATCATAGAGACAATTCTCTCCATTTCACATCATATTCTCTATTATTTATATTACTTAATCATTTTTTTCATCCTAAGTTTTCATTGCTCATCGTGATCTTACTTGTTTAGTTTTTTTATTTACACGGGGTTTTACATTGGGCTATTACAAATTGATTGAGATGGATATTGATTTTGTAGTCTATGCAATGATGACATTAGGTTCTTGAATCTATAAATGATGATCATTGTCACCCTTGAAGGACGAACCCGTATTCAATTTACCTTTTGTTTTCCGTAAGCATCACATATTTATTTTCTTTACAAACTTGCATGGTTTTCATTTATAGGTGAAATATAGGCCCACCCCTACAAGTTGAACCCTTGAAATCTATAAACACTTAACTTAGAAAAAAGGCTCATGGAGAACAAAGAAAAGGCATAGTTGGAATCCTCAAAAGGGAGATGAAAAATACAAAGGATGATATTGCTAGGTTCATCAGTTTTACTCGAACAAATCCTAAGATCCAGATCTAGAGAACGAGCTTTTATCCACCCCACAGTTACTGCCAAACTCGCACCTATACAAATAACTCCCTTCACCTTCATTCCATAAAAGTTTTAGGTAATTTGCACCTCACCGGAGGCATAGTTCACTGCACCTTTTTCATTTTCTTAAATAGCATAAACTGTGTACCTAAATATTAAAACCTAAAGGCAAATATGATAACAGATGGACATTTTGATAAGTTGTTTGCTATTAAAGAGAGATTAAGGGCTATTGAAGGAACTAATTTATATAAAAATCGGTGAAACATACCTGGTTTTGAACATAGTGGTCCCCAAGAAGTTTAAAGTGTCAGAATTTGCTAAATACACCGGTATGTAGTGCCCAATGATTCACCAAATAAGCCTATAAGATATAAAAGTGAGTGACAAGGAATCTATCTAAGAATACAACTAGAGATGGCATGGAGTAACTGCTCATATAAATTCTCCATTACTAGAAACAAAGATGGTCATTTTATTTACCAACACTTTCAAGACATCTTACTTTGAGTTACTGGTTAGAAACGTAGCCCAACACATTACTGTTATAGTGATTATGGCCGAAAAGGTTGAACAAAGTATCAAAGCATGAAAAATAAAAGGTCCATTAACGAGCTCTAGAATTATGATGGAAATAATAGTGGTATCTACTACATTGTCACCACATCATCTTCAGCATAATAAGTGGTTGGTAAACACTAACAAAAAACAAATGTTGTTGGAGAATCTTACCTAAGAAAGAGTGTGGCATTTGTCAATCTTTATCATTATGGAATTTTTCTTTTCTGTATTTTGTTTTGGGATCACATCACATATTTTTAATGAAATATGAATTGTTTTTTTTTTTTATATCTCTTTACTGTTTTAAAATCAAGAGATGTTTTTGTGGAAGTAATACTTAACATTTTATTATTGTCTGCGATTGGATAAATATATAGGTAAAAATATTTGAACCCTAAGGTGTGCAATAAAACACACTAAGAGGCAATCCCTACGCTTTTGAGACTCATAAAACTGAATCTTATAAGTGATCCCATGGCTTTATTTAAAACCTTATGACCAAATTGGTTTTGTGAAAAACCCTTGCCAAAATAATCCTAAAAAATTAAATTTACCTTTTGATTTCAGAAATAATTAATGTTTGCTCAAAACAGTGTTTATACACCCTTTTCATAAGGTGACAAATAAATCATTCAAATAATTCTCATTTTGAAATGACCAAATTTTTTTGAACTAAAAGATATAAAATGAAAACATGTAGTTACCCTTACACTATATCTGTTGATCCAAGTTTTAGATGTATACATAATGGCATGTAATGAATTTAGTAGTTATAGACTCCAAAACATAGTTCTTTGCAAATCTAAATCATTATACTAAATAAGGATAAAATTTATCAGTTTTAACCGCTAGCGCTTGAAATGATAGAAGACCTTTTTTTTCCTTTCATGTTCTAAAAATATTTTCCTTGTGGTCCCCATTTGAGTCTGAATAATTTTTTTTTCTTAAAAATCTTGACTAGGAACACACCCCCATATTAGAAAAAATGCATATGCCAAATTTGGATCAAGAGTTAATTTTGACTAGAATCATATCACAAACTAGGCGCAAATGAAAATTTAAATATCAAGAGTTAAGAAAAACAATGAAAAAAGCAAAAGAGCTCGAGAGATTCAAATGCTAGGGGCATGCCCAAAAGAAAAACAAAAATGACTAAGTCAAGGTTAAAACAAAATAAGGATGCCCCACCAAAGCAGTAAAAAAAGACAAATCAAAGAAATACAACAAAAGGGAAAGAGATTGAAAGGCATAATAAGTCAAGTAAATGGCAATTATTTTAAGTATTTAAAATCTTGAAATACTCTTGGAGCCTATAAATCCTTTTCTTTTATGTCCAATAGTCATAGCTTGCATTACATGTCTTTAAAAGTCCTTTCTGATCAAGCAAATAAACAACCTAGACCGATAAATAACACTCTCAAAATACAAAGAATTTTTTCCACAAGAATTATTACATCACGAACAAGCTACTTGTTATTATTCATACTGATAATATTAGTGCTAAAAAAGATAATTTTTTTTCAAACAAAATTTCAAGCTTTTAGTTGAGCCTCTTGCATTGAAACTAAAAAAACTAAAAAAGTAGAAAGTCACCTCGTCATGAAATTTCACCCAGTTTAATCTCACTTGCATAAGAGATCAAATCACCATTTTCATACAGAAAAATTAAACCTTTTGAGAATTGTAAGAAATTCAAAACAAAATTGAATGGTACGAGTAACTTATAAATATTTTTTTAACCAAGCTGTTATATACCTAAGAGAATAAAACAACAACTACCTCGCCTCTTATTAACCTCTCTCTCTCTCTCTCTCT
>Ga0325410_1000771_pt1 | contig 33983 bp, 23 predicted proteins | sample PopdelMetagenome_16_FD_206182 | JGI IMG/M metagenome (GOLD analysis project Ga0325410, IMG submission 206182) | Populus deltoides microbial communities from Bellville, Georgia, United States - Xylem-PdIQD-R3 | ecosystem: Host-associated > Plants > Phyllosphere > Stem > Wood/Secondary xylem...
CTATCAAGGCCGTCCTCCTTCCATCAATCTCAGTGCTATGGCTGCTACCTTTCCTCCACCTCCTGAACCATTTTGGGTGGCTGATACTGGCGCCACAGCTCATATGACATCTGATTTGTCTCACCTTCAGGAGGCTACTTCTTACTCTGGTCCTGATGCTATTACCACTGCAGGCGGTTCAGGTTTGAGCATTTCTAGTATTGGCTCTTCTGTTTTGCCTATTCCACAATGCTCCTTACAATTACACCAAGTGTTGCATGTTCCTAAGCTATCTCAACATCTGCTGTCAGTTTCTAGGCTGTGTAAAGATAATCATTGTCGATTTATTTGTGATGACTTTGGTTTTTGGATTCAGGACAAAATCACGGGGAATGTCCTTCTCAAGGGCCTGTGTAGTAATGGTTTATATCCTATTCCTTTTTCTGTTTCTTCTCGTTCCCACACACCTTTTCAACTTGCATTAGCTTCCCATCGTAATCAGTCTTGCTATCTTGGTCAACAGGTTCAAACCAGTCTTTGGCACAAGCGATTTGGTCATCCCTCTAATAGCATCACGTCCACTCTTCTCACTCAGTCTCAGATTCCCTTCACTTCAGATCCTACCAAGTCTGTTTGTACCACTTGTTTAGAGGGCAAAATTACCAAGCTTCCTTTTCCATATCCAGCAGTTAAGTCCGTTCACCCTTTAGAAATCATACATAGTGATGTTTGGGGCCCTGCACCCGTAATGTCTGTTGATGGCTTTAGATATTATGTTAGTTTTGTTGATGAATGTACACGGTACTCTTGGATTTTTCCAATGATCAATAAAGGAGAGGTTTATTCTATTTTTGTCCATTTCCATACATTTTTAGTTACTCAATTTTCTGCTACACTTAGGATCTTTCAAAGTGATGGAGGTGGTGAATATATTAGCACCAACTTCAAAAACTATCTTCATACCAAGGGCATTGTTCATCAAATGTCATGTCCCTATACCCCTGAACAAAATGGTCTTGCTGAGAGAAAGCATAGACATATTGTGGAAACCGCCATCACTTTGTTACAAACTGCCCATCTCCCTAAGAAATTCTGGTTTCATGCTTGTGCTACTTCCATCTATTTGATTAATAGATTGCCTTGTCAACTTCTACGGCTGAAATCTCCTTTTTTCTTGCTGTATGGTTCTTCCCCTGTCATCCATCACTTGCGCATCTTTGGTTGTGCTTGTTTCCCTTTACTTCGGCCTTACAACACTAATAAACTACAGCCAAAAACTTCCACTTGCATCTTTTTGGGCTATGCCGGCCAATATAAAGGGTATATTTGTTTTTCCCTTCATACCAATCGCATCTTTGTGTCTCGCCATGTCCTCTTTGATGAATCATTGTTTCCTTATATCTCTGTGCCTATACCTGCAGTCTCTCCTTCTCTGCATGTGTCTGCTGTCTCTCCTTCTTCCCCATCTGTCTCTCTTCATAACTCTGTTTTGCCTCTTGTTTCTTCCTCTCCTTCCTTTTCTTCTCCTCCTTCTGCATCATTACCTTCTTTGTCACCTGGTCTGTCTTCACAGCCCTCATCTGACTTGCACTCCCCTGCACATTCTCCTCTCCCCGTGGATCCAGACTTCCACCCTGAGCGCCTGTGTGTAGTTCTGCCTCTCTCCCCCATGAATCTTCATCCCATGACTACCAGGTCTAAAAGTGGCATTTCCAAGAAAAAGGCATATTCTGCCACTGTTTCATCTCTTGCTCTTTCTCAGGTTGAACCTCGTTCCTTCAAGATTGCTTCTGCCACTGTTGAATGGCAATCAGCCATGCAGGAGGAAATTGAGGCCCTTCATGCCCAGGGTACTTGGGACCTTGTTGCTTTGCCACCCGACAGAAATCTTGTTGGCTGTAAGTGGGTCTACCGGCTGAAGAAGCATGCTGATGGTTCTATAGCTCGCCATAAGGCTCGATTAGTGGCTAAGGGGTTTAGTCAAGAGGAGGGTATTGACTATGGAGAAACCTTCAGTCCTGTGGTGAAACCCACCACTGTTCGTCTAGTTCTTGCCCTTGCAGCTCACTTTAATTGGTCCTTGCGGCAGCTTGATGTGAAGAATGCATTCTTGCATGGCATTCTTCATGAGGAGGTTTATATGACTCAACCTCCAGGCTTTGTTAGTAAGGCTCATCCCTCTGATTTTGTTTGCCGGCTGAGGAAGTCTTTGTATGGTCTTAAGCAGGCTCCTCGTGCCTGGAATGAGCGGTTCACCAGTTTTTTGCCCAGCTTGGGGTTTCAAGCATCTCTTGCTGATTCCTCTTTATTTGTTCAGCACTCTTCTCATGGCACTCTGATCTTGCTCCTCTATGTTGACGATATCATTCTTACTGGCAGCCATTCCTCTCTTTTTTCATCTGTTATTGCTGCTCTGTCTCAGGAATTTGACCTCACAGATTTGGGTCCATTGCATCATTTTTTGGGGCTGCAGATTTCCTATCTGCCTTCTGGTTTACTTGTGTCTCAAACTAGCTATATCACTGACTTACTTGCCAGGGTTGATTTGCAGAATTCAAAATCTTGTGCTACTCCTTGTCTTCCTCATCATCACCTGCTCAAGGATGACGGCCAGCCATATTCTAATCCGCAGCAATACAGGAGCATTGTGGGAGCCTTGCAGTATCTCACTTTCACAAGGCCTGATATTGCTTTTTCGGTGAATCAAGCTTGCCAGTTCATGCATAATCCAATGGTCTCTCATGTTGTAGCAGTCAAACGCATTTTGCGATATCTCAAAGGTACCCTCCATCTTGGCCTTCACTTTCATCCTGGTCCTCTTCATTTGCAGGCCTACAGTGATGCCGACTGGGCTGGAGATCCTAATGACCGCCGGTCTGTCTCTGGTTCTCTTGTCTATTTTGGTTCCAGTCCTATTTCTTGGGCTTCTAAGAAACAACATACTGTTTCTCGTTCGTCTACGGAGGCTGAATATCGCGCTCTCGCTATCACTGCTGCAGAGCTTGCCTGGATTCGTCAACTACTTTGTGACATTCATATTCCTTTACTTCTTCCACCTTTAATTCATTGTGATAATATTTCTGCTATCTCCCTTGCTTCCAATCCAGTGTTCCATTCCAGGATGAAACATCTCCAGATCGATTATCATTTTGTTAGGGAGCGGGTTATCATGGGTGATTTACTGGTCCAGCATGTCTCCTCTAGTGATCAGTTTGCTGATATCCTCACCAAAGGCCTTTCCATTTCTTTATTTCAGCATCATTGTTCCAATCTCATGCTTGGCTCCTCCCAGCCTGCGATTGAGGGGGCATGTAAAGATATCAACGGTCCTAATGATGCCAAGTGTCAGAAGATCAGCAATTAATATTGTTACAAATGCTGTTAGTATGTTTGTTACAAAAGGAGAATCTGTTAGCAATATATATTGTGTGTAAAGGAAGAATATTCTTCGTAGAGTATCTTTCCAATGCTACATATATAAACAGAGTATGAGTAAAGAAAACATTAAGCAAAAAGGCAAATAACAAAACAGTGCTAGAATTCATCTTCTGCTTCTCTGTGCATAACAGATTCATTCATTCTCTGTTCTTCGTTCTTTTCACTCTCTGTTCTTTCTTCATTTCTATTTCATTTCTATATAAACATTACTGTCTATCATCCAGAAATCTGATTTCTGTGCAACTATCAGAAAAGGTAACTGGCTTGATTAACTGCTCTTCTGCTACCATCTGAAATTCTACCTAACCCAGACCCATAGTTAGCTCGATTACATTTCTATAAAGCACTCAAACTTTCCCCGTGATCTTCTATATAAAACAATTGATCTTCTAAATGCAGAAAGTGTACCTTGATACCATTTCTGTCAAGTATACAAGCATCCGCGCTTAGTTCATGCTGAGGGAAGGTTTAACCAAAGAAACAAAGAGTTGAGGCAGACCTGAACATTAAATTCTAAGACAATTCAAGATAACTTTGATTGCAGGTGACCTTTAGGAACCTTTACTCATACAGAGAAGACGAAGGAAAGAATTTGGCTTTGGTTACCTTGATTCAGCAGGATCAAAATATTGGTTTTTGCTTGTCACATTGTATAGTCTATCTGCACTAACCTAGCAGTTCCCCCCCATTAGTTCATTGCAAGACTAACTAAGCTCGATTTTTCATAACTTAAATACAAGTATATGCATGCTTGGAAATGATACAAAAAATGAATCAACCATCCTCATAAAGTATACATACCATCATGAATGTTTTCCAAATTAAGCAACTGGGAGGCGAGACATATGAGATTCTGCTGTGTCAACTGCAACAAGTGTCATGAGCCACATTGCAACACCAAGGGAGCTGATGGAAGGCATAATCTTGTTACCAGAAGCTTGTTCTTAGGAAGCAAATGCAACTGGAATTGCAAGGTACGAGGCAGAAATCTTGGTGATGAAGAGATATATAGCTCTGACTTGAGTCTTGACAGTCTAACCTCTCTTTGTCTGCCTTTAGCCTCTGCTTCTCATTCAAAACCTTGAATTTATCCCCAAATCCAGTGTGAAAAGTGAAATCTAAGAGACAGAATACTTAATGAGAGAAGATCAAGATCAATAAGCAAGCCTCTCTTTCAGCTACCTTTTCAGCAATTTCTCCTGACAGGCTTTGGAGCCAAATGAATTGAATGATTCAGTTCTCAACATAAACAAATATTTGATTACTATATCCCTTGACACAAGACTGATAATTGCATTTATTGCAATAAACAAGGGCAATTCAAGATCACTAATTCCTTGACAAGGCTTAAACCATAACTCCATAAGAGCCAAATTACTCTCTTGTTCTGTCAGGGACCATGAGATTTCTGGTACAATTCATTTCAGGCACACAGGTTAGTTTAAAATTTTAGAATGAAATCCAATAACAAACTATGCTAAAGATTCCAGCACTTTGTTTGCATTATAATCATTGCCTCAAGCAATTGGTCTAGCTCTACAGCCAGTGTAAGGAACAGACTGTCATGAACAGTAAAAAAACGGGGCCACATGAAATGGCCATCATTTCTGGAAATTACTCTCCTTTTCACAAGTCCTCCAAAAAATCAAGCACACCACCCAAGGAAATGGCCCTCATGTCCGTCTATGTGCTGTGATTGTCTCCGTTGGGAGACATGCGAAGCCGTTTGCTCCTCGATAAAGCTTGCACCATAATGGCATTGCTAATTGTATATTTTTTTAACCATGTATTATTTCACATTTACCTAATTTCTTCAAATCTTGAACAAAGTTGTCAATCTTATGTGAAAAGGGGGTTGTCCAATTGATTTAGGAGCCATTTGGAATTACAGGCGTTTCCCTAAATTTTTTTAAAAAAATTACTTAAAATTAATTTTTTTATATCATTAAATTATTTTAATATGCCGATATCAAAAATTATTTTTAAAAAATAAAAAATTATTATTTTTAATATATTTTCAAACAAAAAACATTTTAAAAAGCAACTATTACCACACTTTCAAATATCTTTTTACTAGGTTAATCCATAAACCTCCAGATAAATATTCTTATTAAAACATTTGTTTCATTTTAAAAAAAAAAAAAACTTTCTTAAAATTGATTTTATCTGGCTTGAGCTAGGTCACCAAATAAACAAAAATTTGGTTTGGTCAACCGTGTTTTACCATAATAATACATTTTTTATTTTAACTTGAAATGATTTTTCAAGTAAACTTGTTAAGTTAATCCAACAACTAATTCATGATAGCTTAGGCTCCATTTAATATTATAATGCGATATGATTGAATATGTAATTTTAGTATGATTATAATTTCAAAAGTTTTTGGTTTTCATTGCTTAAACTTGTTTTTCACCTTAAATTATCATAAAAATTTCGGTTTAAAAAAAATTATATAAATTTAAAGGTTTTTTTTTTTAAACCACAACCATATAAATTATCCCAATGTTAAATATATTGATACATTTAGTATTGTAATGCAATGTAATTTTTAAAAAAATATATTAATATAAATTTTTTTTATTTTTTTTATTTTTAATAGCAACTCATCAAAACCAATAAAAAAATATTAATCCACTTTGAAATCGCTTTGGAAGACATCACCATAACACTGTTACAACTACGACGATACTGAAAGACCTAAGAGCTTGTGAGCTACGAGCCTAAAAGTGACGCTAACACATCACCATGTCAATGAAACACATGTCTGGTCTCACATGGGAAGGCGAAACCTGTACCAAAAAGAACCCATGAAAGAACATTAAAAAAAGGAGACGAAGAATATCTGCAGAGTGCAGAGCGTAACCATCAATGACTTTTTAATGGCAACCTTTTCCATTGCAGATTCCTTGACATTACCAGACATCCAATAGTAACCTGAGCAAGTGATCGTCAAGACACCATAGGAGACACCACCTGTCATGGCAGTGCCTTTTTCTCTCCTCTTTGACTAGTGAAGACAAATTGCCTCGGATTCTAAACCTTTCACGACTTTTAAGGCTCCATTTTGACTCGATTTACCACAAGTGCAAAACATTTCTTTTCAGTTTTCACAACGCGATAATAATTATCAAATAAATTTACAATATTTAACTAAATTGTTAGCATACTGCTAGATATTAAAAGAAAAACAACATTCTCAAGGGGAAAAAGGCCAGAACATGATTGTTGTTTTTTTTCTAAGAATTCAGGGACAGCTCTGTGAATTCACTAATGCTCAAGAAATTATAATAATCACAATCCTTCGTTACAATCCACAACCCGAACAACCATCCCTGTACAATCCCAAAAAACAATTATCCTAAAAAAATGACGCTAAAAATTAAATACAAAATACAAGGAAAAGAAAAGGTCATGATAGTAAAGAACAGCTAAGCATGCAGAGGACCTGGAGTGATCAACACAGTACTGCTCGGCGGATTATTAGTCGGTGGTGGAGCCCCGTTTGTAACTGGAGCCGCAGGAGGAGGAAGAGGTGGCGGTGGGAGCGGAAGAGGAGGTGGTGGCGGTGGGAGCAGAAGAGGAGTTGTGCCAGTGTCCGGTGGGCTTGGTGGTGGGGTGGATCCAGAATCTGGTGGGCTGGGCGGGGAGAAGCCCATTGGACTAGGTGGGGTCAGCCCAGTAGGCACAGTAAGAGGAGGAGTTGGGAAGGGTAAGTGAGGAGATTGACAGGAATCATCACTGCAGTTTTGTGATTTATGAAGGTGGTGGCGTAAGAGGCCAAATACCAAGAGAAGACCAAGAATTACAAGTACAGTCACAATGAAAATGAAGATCTTTGTTGCTTTCCCCACATAACACATTTTGTTGTTGGATTTTATAGTACAAAAGAAGAAGAAGATAAAGAAGGGAAGTTGGAGGCAAAAACTGAGTAGTTACAGAAGGAGAGGGGAGTGGGGATGGGGCTTGATTCTTTTTCGTCTTTTTTTCATGGTGATGGTGGCTTGAGGGAAGAAGAAGAGGGATAGTGGGAGAGAGAGAAGTGAGTGTGGAGCATTTGGGATGGGGAAGGGGAAGGGGAAGGGTCCAAGTTCGAGGCACGTGAAGGGCAATTAAAGAAAATGTTTTATTTACAGCCGCAGTGGTGCCGATCCGCATAACTGTTGTTTTCACAGTATTTTTTAAAAATAAATATTTTAAAATAATTTATTTTTTTATTTTTTATAATTTATTTTTAATATCAAAATTATTTAAAAACACTAAAAACATTAATTTTAAATAAAAAAAATTAATATTTTTTAAAATTAATAATTTAAACACCTCAAAAACAAACAAGATACAACTTTGTCGTTTTAGGGGTGTTACAATGGGTCCAGAAAAAAAATTAATCCTTTTTAAAAAAAAAAGATAATAAATTTATTTAAACTGAAAATGAAAATGTGGATTTGAAACCAATATATATATAAAGAATGAAAGGAGCTTATGTGTCATAGTAAAGGTGTTCGAAAAAAAGAAATTTATTTAGAAACTAAAAAATTTAAAATTCAGATCTAAACTATGAAAAAGAATTATAAGTAAATGGATAAATAACACTTTTTTTTATATAGAATCCTTCAATAACCCTGTTAGAATATTATTTTTTAGAAATGATAGATTTGAACATTTATTTATTAATAATATGCGTAAAATATGTGCAAAACCTTTATTATAGTATAAAAACTCAAAAGATTCTCAAAATCTTAGAATTAGAAAATCTCAAGAAGAAATTTAGTTGACACATTTTTTTAATAAAAAATATTTTTTTATATTTGGGAAAGAATTAGCAACTTTGCAAAGTTCATTAGAAATTTTGCCCTTGTTCATCCAAGATGGATTCACTTTATAATTATTAGGCTACGCAAATTTTCAAAGCGTCCTTTTTCAACTTAAAATCATTACGATGTTGTTTGGTATTACATGGTATCGCATAACTTAAAATTATCACGAGTATATAAAATAAATATATTTGATGGTGTTATAATTATAAATTAGTATTATTTAAATAATAAAAATTAAAGATATGTTGAAGCTAATATTTCATGACAAAAAAAAATTGTATTAGTAATTAAAAACTTAAAAACTGAACAAAATAATTTGTAGTAATCCATAGTGTTTTGGGAGTAAAGATACAGTGCTTTCACCACGTGATTTAACTTTTCTGTTAATAAAAAGCAAAATAAATTACAAAACTAAATTCTCTACCAACTTAATATTAAAAAAACAAAAAAATAATTTTGAAAGGAAAAAAACTCATGAGAAAAAACGTTGTAGCAATTAACAATGTTTTGTGAGGAAAACTACAGTGTTTTCCCCAATAAAATAAAATAAAAAATCATTTAGAAAAATACCGTAGAAATCCATAGTGTTTTGTAAGAAAAACTATAACGTTTTTCCCATATGATTTAGCTTTATTGTAATTATAATTCTTAACGAACTCAATATTAAAAAAAATCGACAAAGATAATTTTGAAAAAAAATCATATGAGAAAACACTACAACAATTCACAGTGTTTTAAAGAAAAAAATTATAAAGTTAAATTCTTAATCAGCTCAATATTAAAAAAAATCAAATCGACAGAGACAATTTTAGAAAAACAAATAACAAAAAAAACACCAAAAAAATGAGAAAAAAATCATGTTGGAAACACTATAGCAATTCACAGTGTTTTGTGATGAAAGCTACAGTACTTCCCCACATAATTCAGCCTTATTTGTAATGATTTGTAATTGTAATTCTCAACAATGTTTTGTGAGGGAAGCTACAGTGTTTCCCCTACATGATTAAGATTTATTACAAAGTTAAATTCTAACCAATTCAATATTATAAAAAAAATCGACGAAGATAATTTAAAAAAAAATTACAAAAAAAAAACACAAAAGAAACTGGAAAAAAACTATGTGAAGAAAAATTGTATCAATCCATAGTATTTTGTGAGGAAAAACTTGTATTTACTTGTAATTACAATTCTTAACCATTTACTTGTAATTACAATTCTTAACCATCTTAATATTTAAAAAATTAAATTGACAAAGATAATTTTAGGGAAAAACATAACAAACAAAAAAAAATTATATGAGAAAAAACATTGTAGCAATCCTTAGTAATTTGCGAGGAAAATTACAGTGCTTTCCTCAGATATTGTAACCAAAATTTTAAAACCCGGCTCGGCTTGGCAGGTCGACCAGGGACCCGGTCCACCCAGGGCTGGAACCGGGCCAGGTTGAAGAAAAAACGAGAGAAGAAAAAACCCGATGTGACCCGGTGACCTGGTTGACCCGATCAAGACCTGGTTGCAAACCCGTTGACTTTTGTTTGTTTTGTTTTTTTACTAAAACGACGTCATTTTGATTTTTTTTAAAAAAAATTGATCCGGCCGACCCGGTGACCTGGTCAAAACCCCAGAACTCAGGCCTTGGACCGGGTCGGGTCTTAAAACTATGATTGTAACTGTAATTTTTAACCAGCTCAATATTAAAAAACAAAATCAAAAAAGATAATTTCAAAGAAAATCATAAAAAAAACAAAAACAAAAAAAAAACAATGCGAAGAAACACTGTAGCAATCAATAATGTTTTAAAGGAAAAAAATTACAAAACTAAATTCTTAATCAGCTTAATATAAAAAAAAATCGACAAATATAATTTTGAAAAATAAAAAAATAAAATAAAAAAACTATGTAGAAAAACACCGTAGTAATTCACAGTATTTTAAAGGAAAAAAATTAAAAAGTGAATTTTTTAATCAACTCAATATTTAAAAAGTAACATCAACAAAGATTATTTTGAAAAAAAAAATTGGGAAAAAAATGAAAAAATGTAAAAAAAGAAGAAGAAAATGTGAAAAAAAAAAGAGAAGATGAATACAATGTGGATTACTATTGTAATCACAGTGCATTGGATGTAGAGTAACTGTGATTTCTCCACACCTTTTAGTTTTATGTATAATATACAATTTCTTGTTATGTTTTCTTAAAATTATTTTGTTTGATTTTAAAATTTTTGACAATTAATAGTCAATTTTTTACTTTTTTTAAATAAAATCTCTTGCGTTTGATCTATGAATTTATTTTTGTCTATAATGGATAATGTTTGAGTAGTTTTAAGTTTAATTTTTAAGATTAAGTTGCGTGCTAGAAATTTTTTTTTCTTGGTTCATTGTGGAAAAGATTTTATATTAATGTTTTATTCATTTAAATTTATGTATTTTGGTAACGGTTACTTTTCAAAATATTTTTTATTTAGAAATATATTAAAATAATATATTTTTAATTTTTTAAAAATTATTTTTATCATTAACATCAAAACGATCGGAAAATATAAAAAAATAATTTAATTTGAAGCAAAAAATTTAATTTTTTTTCAAAAAAAATTTTAAAATTAAAAAAACAAATAGCCTCAATCTTGTAATAAAATCTTTTTAAGGTTTATAAAAGAGGCTAAGAGAATGAAAGTGTATGATTATTGGCATGTTTGGTATTATGATAACTTTTATTTTTAAAAATATTTTTTATCTAAAATTATTAAATTAATACTATTTTATGTGTTTTCTGATAAGCTTGATATGTTGAAATCAAAATACTAAACACGTACGAAATCATGAAAAAAACTTTAATGTCAATTTAAGTTAAAAAAAAAACATTGAATTAAGGGTTTTGAATTGCTATTGGCACAACTTTTTCCTTTTTTGAAGGTTAAAAGATGAAACTAGCCTCCCCCTTTTCTTTTAAATTTCCAGAACATAAATACATCTCCAGGTTGAATTCATATGGGCTTTGAGTTCAAAGATTTATTTCTCTTCTTTTGTCTTGGAACACATGGTGTGAAATTGGGATTTTAAATTTGTTAGTTTTGAAATATAAAGAGATTTAACATTTTGAATTCCTTTGCTTAAATGATCAAATTAGATCAAGGGACGTTATAAAGAGATTCGTGTTCATGTATTTTTTTTATTAACGTGAATGTTCGGGCCGGCTTTCACGTACCTCAACTAATTTTACGGGCCCTGAAGTTAACGATCATATAAACCTTTAATAGTTATTATATCATAACTCGAATCTAAAATCATATAAAAGTTACAAATAAAATAATAAACTCTAATAATTCTTGTTCATGTATTTGATTTGTCTTGAAAAGGAGATGATGGATGGGAGATAATACCGTTGATTGCAGCCTTGATTCAACGCATCTCTTCTCAGAAAAATAAAATCATAAAGGAAAGAAATCAAGAGGACATAATGAATTTATTAAATTGTAACATAAAAAAAAGAGAGTAAGATTTGTTATTTATTTTTTTTTTCTTAAAGAGAGACCATGCCATTAGTAGCACTTTCCATAAAGATTAAAATATAGACTGAATAATGTTTTTAATTAATTAATTCATAAATTCACTCGGTAATTTATTAATCTAAATCTCTTTTAAGCTCATTTATTGATTCAAGTTTAATAAAAGTAATTGTTGTAAAAATCATTTTTTAAAATATTTTTTATTTAAAAATACATTAAAATAATATATTTTTATTTTATTTTTAACCCCATCAAAATAATTTAAAAATATATAAAAAATATTAATTTATAACTTAAAAAAATTAAAAAATAAAACTTTCAGAACATGACAAACACTACCTAACTAAGTAGGCTAGAAATAGCTTTCGTTTATAACGTTAATGATGAGGGACACTATTGGTAGGTGAGATATTAAAAAAGTTAAGTTGGTTAACACCTAATTCTGTTTTAAGAATAAGTTAATAAGCAATTAAGGAGGAGTTAATCCAGAGGTTAATTGTGCCGTTGAAGGGAAGGCAAGAGAGGATATATTGGGAATCGAGCCTGACAAGGAAATCTGCCATGTCATCCCCTTCGGAGCATAGCTGGCAGCACTTCTTTTGCGGGGCCATGAACACCTTATTTTATTTGCCTCCATGTTCCTTTTATTTACATACTTGCCACTCTTTCTTTTCACCCTTGTTTTTATTCCAGATTTTTTTAAAATAAAAATAAAATACAGCATAGTACTGTAGGTTTGCGGGCTCAACTCATTTCATTGTTATTTTTTAAAATTTTATTGAAACCGTCTTTAATAATTATAATTGTTGGATTAAATTATTATTTTTAATTTAATCTAGATTAGGAGGTATATCTTGGATTTACTTGCATGATTAGATTAGATTTAATAACCTATAATATTATGATTTACAACTCATATAATTAACGTTCAAAATCTAACTTATTATAGAAAAAAAGAAAATAGCATAGATTATTCTAGAAAAGAGAAAAAAATCACACTTATTCTTGACTTTTTATTTTTTTTTGAAGGAAAATAAGTTTTTATTTTGTCCCCAAGGGGCGTAGCGTGATGGCAAAGGGTTTGAGATCTGCATAGCAGGTCTCGAGTTCGAGTCAGGGCGTGCACCTCTTGTAAGAGTCTGGGACAGCCGGGGTTTTACTTCCTCATCTGGACCCACAAAGTGCGCTTTCCGAGAAGGTGAGGTTTCCTCGAATAAAAAAAAAAAAAGTTTTTCTTCGAAACAGAAGATTTAACTATTTAGAAATCTATGATTTCTAAAATATAAACTTTCTCAATAAATTTTTTTTATTATATATAATAATTAAACATTATGCGAGAAAATTTGCAATGTATTTTTTTTCCTAAGATGATTGTAAGTCGAATCTACAGTTTTTATTTATATGGAAAATTCCCCCTTATTTATCACCTTAAGTATATAGAAAACATATCAAGATACAAAAAGTTCATCAGATGAAAAAACAAGCAATAAGTTACATTTTTAAAGTAAGAAAATTATTTGTAGATAAAATTAAACTAGCACATTGCACAACATTTCCACCAGGGATGACAATAGATCCTATCTTATTTATTTTTTTATTGAGTAAAAACTTTAAATATCATATATCTATTTATTATTCAAAATAAGTTTAAAAAAAAATAACGTATAGACACCACGCACAAAACATTAAAAAACATAGGAAAAATATTGCCCCTCACGTCACTGTTCATATAGAGATGAATCACTGTGAATTAATACAATGATTTTTTTTGTCCCAGTTCTTTTTTTTTTTTTTTCCAATCACACCTTTATGGAGCCAAGTTAATGGTCAATAAAAACATATTTATTGATGAAGGGCAAGATTCGAACAAAGAGGACCAAAATAAAAAGGACTGCAAAAAGGGGGGTTGTTTTAAACTTGGGGCAAAACATTTAGTTCGGTTCCGAAACTTTTCAAATTATAAAATCATAGTTCCTTGAAATTTATGCAATTCAATTTTAGTTTAAAACTTTAATTTTTTTATTTTGGTTCTTGGTCTGAGAGATAGAAGAGAAAACGGTTAAATTCTAGTGGTAAAGAGAATGTTTAATTAAGTTGACACTGATTCCAACCACGAAAAATAACGATTTTGGTATCAATGAGTTCTTTTCGACGATGAAAGTTTAACCTAGGTATTATTTTTCCCTTAACATTACTTGAAATGGTAGATTTGAGCTAGGAAAGAATTTTGATTTCAGGGTTGATTCTGAGCTTTCAAGCTAATTTTTGGCTTGTTTGAGTCAATTGATATGTTTTCCAAGGTGTTTAGAGTGTATGTGTTTTTTGGTCAAAAATTGGTTAATAATGGTTTTTTTTTTCCTAGAAACATTATAACTATGACTTTCTTATGACTAAAGGTCATCAGATTCAGGGTACGGAAAGTGATGCATTGCCTGCTATTTAGAAAAAAAAAATTAAGGAAGGATGGCAAACCGTTTGCCACATAAAAAAATAGAAAAAAGTAAAGAGGCCCTAACACGCGAGTTGCTTTAGGCCAGTGCACTTGAACCTTTTTCTCTTCTTTTTAATTTTATATTGGTTTATATTGGTTTTTTTTTCTCAATTTGATCCTTCACATTTGGATGTTTATTGATTTTTCTTGTTTTATGTTTTTACGATGAAAGTTTAATATTTTATTGATTATAGATTCTGCAACGTAATTTATTTTGGTTTGATATTTTTTTATTTATCGTGATCTCAAACAAGTGCCCTGATATTTGATTGGTTTTTAAATTTATAGGTGTTTATTTTATATAAAAAATTATTAAACCTAATTGAATTCATGATCTGGATCATAAAATTGACTAGTTAACATCGTAGGTTAGGAATCAAGCTTTACATTCTTTTAGGTTGCATAAATAATTCTTGATTTATTAATTAAATAAATATATAAACTTTTTAATTTGCAATTGAATTTTTTTATGTCAAAAAACATATAAGAAATATTGTCGTATTGAAAAATATAAAAATAAACACACATTAAACTATGAAATTATAAATATTATACATATATCAATATTAAGATATGTATATATTATACTATATTAAAAAATATATAAATATTTTACACATCTGTATAATAAAAATATATACATCTCAAGTTAAATTGATCTCGTATTCCATACACAACCCTATTCAAGTAGAAATGCCATTCATGGATGAAAAGAATTTAAATGCTTGAAGAAACGAGAGGTTACTGTAGCTAGAGAGGAGTGAGTGTAAAAACTAAAAAGCGAAGAAGAAAAAGGGAAGCTTGGAGATGCGGGGTATCGATCCCCGTACCTCTCGCATGCTAAGCGAGCGCTCTACCATCTGAGCTACATCCCCATTGTTGAAAGGGCATTCTTTTAGATTAATTAAAAACATAATATTAAAAATTTAAATGGCAATCAGCATTCAATATCTAGTAGTTTGACGACCTCCAATATCTTGCTTAATGCAAATTTGGTAAATGAAAATTAATTTGTTCAATTTTTGCCATTACAATTCTAGTCGAGAAAGATTGATGCAATATTCAAATGTTGTCTATAGAACTAGGCTGTGATGAGTGTGAGAAAGAAATTTATTTGTGCATCATGGGGATTTATTCTTTCTAAAAATGAAGATGAAAGATCCAATGGAAGAATTTAATAAAAAAAAGTAAACAAAAAGATAGAAAAAAATTATTCAGATTAAAAATAAATAATATTGAAGTGTAATTTCTCTATCCCTATTTATTATTATTTTAAAATTAAATTAGATAATGGGTTAATTCGAGACTTAACTGATATGAGGTTTAAACTAGTTTAAGTTAAAGAGAAAATATAAAAGAAAAAAACTTGGTTGATTTGTCAAAATTCAATAATCAATCTATTAGTTTTTTTTAAAAAATAATTTTTTTATTAAAATAACAATTTTTATATTTTTTTCTCTTAAATAAAAATTTATTGTGAATCAACTTGAATCGGTCCTCTAACCCGCAATTCAAGCCTTGCCGAAGTTAGTTCTTGAAACTATGCCATCTATATCCCTTGATAGTGGGGGTATAAATCATTTTCTTCGAATGGATTAAAGTGACCATGCATTAGATCGGGCTAAATGGCTAGCCGTATCAAATGTACGTGGCAGGAAGGACACCTTGATTGCTTAATTGTTTCCTACTTTTTTCAGGGAGGAAGCTGCAATATAAATCAAAATACAAGAGCAAGATTGAATGTTTCACTTAAAAAGGCCACTCTTTTCTCCTAATGGTTGAAGGGGGAGGGTGGTTTCCATTCCGTTCTTTGGGACATCGGAGCCTGAGCTCTTTAGGACTCGAAGCTTAAAAAATGGCGACGCTAGTTGTTTCTGATGATATATTAAGCGTTTTTGAATCTGGGTCTCCCTTGGTTTCCACAATGGGTTAAGCTTCTCCACTTTTTACTGGTAAAGAAAAGTTGCTCTCTTGGCTTTCTTTCTATTTTTTTGTCAAAGATATCTTGTTGCCTGAAATTAATTACTTTTACATAATCTTCTGTTATAGTTAATGGTTCTCAAATGTGTTTTTGATAAATTGTCACATTAAAAATTACTTTCTTTTCTTGCTTTGCTTTGCTTTGATCACTAAGTTAATAACTAACAGGCAATGTGATGTTTTTTTAACCGGCTCTTGACATTAATGGTTAGTAGCTAAAATGTATTTTTGATAGAAGGTAGAAAGGTGGGGGTTTTTTGGGTCAGTGAAATTTTATATGATATGATCAGTGGAGTTTGCTATTATGATGAATGTTAATTGTTTGTGGAGCAAATTGCCAATCAATTCGACTTGTGCACTAATGAAACTATAGAAGTTTCCTCAAGTTCTTTGGCAATAAGCTACTTTTTATAAGGGGATCAAAATTCAGGGTTCAGGTTATAGAATGTCTGACTTTAAACATCATTTGTAAGTGTTCATAGTGTTTTTCTAGAGGTGTTTTATTAAGTGGTATTTGATTTGGATTGTGAGGGTTGGCTTACAATTTTCTTAGCCTGTGTTTGAGTCCTCGTTTTATGTTTCCACTTTCCGGTATTATTCTTCTTTTTGCTTCAAAAGTTTATAATATGAAGAAATTAATCGACGTAAAAGTTCTCTCGTCTATGCATGTAGTGAAACTTTAAAGCTTTTTCATTTTATAATTCAAAGAAATATTGATTGAAGAATACAGAGGAGATACAGGAGCTGAATTTGCATATCCTCCTAGCATATACCTCAGGTTTCATTAGTTCGATATAGTACTCAAAGTTGATGGTCTAGAAAAAGAAAAAGGAAAAAAGAAAGAAAGAAAGAAAAAGAGATTCGTTAGACCTTAACAGTTTATGCATATATATACTCATTTTCCTTTTATGATGTGAGAATATCTTGAGGAAGTGTAAGATTCAAGCGGTCTAATTAGTTTATTGAACTCGTTTACCAGGTCTTGATAACTGTGGGATTTCAAGTGCATACAATCTATATGTTGTAAATGAAATATGCTCAAGTATTTTCACCAAGATATTCTTGAGAGTAATGCATCTTTCAGGAATTTTATAATTTGCTTCTATGCATTGCAAGTTATTCCAAATTTAGATACTTGGTTGGACATTGGCTAGCACTTCTGAGCATTTCTGTATATGATTTCTCCACTGAGTTTTTATTTTTTCTAAAATTTTAGTAATTATATCTGCCGGTTCTTTTATGAAATGCACATTGTTTCGAGCGCTCTAGTTAGTCTTTTATTTTTTACTTTAAATTGTGTTATACACAAAAAATATCCTTTCAAGTGGCCCTACTTCTTCCTAGTCTCTGCACCCAATCTATCGAAGCTTGTTCTGTTGTGTAGATTCTAAATTTAGAACAGCTGCATTAATTTTGGGGTTGGTGTAATTAATTCGTGCATATCTGCATTTTCTTACACCCGAAGAAAAATGCTCGCGATAAAGACGGTAATTTGAACATTTGTCACATTTCCATTACTCATATCCTCCTTTTGTAATCCCAGAGAGATTTAGTTCATTCCACCTTCTCCTTTTATATATCTCAGAGTAGTTTGGGATAAATTATCCCTCTTCAGTTTCTTCTCTAATTATCCCATCCATGGGTCGGAACAAGCTTCCGATGAAGAAAATTGATAATCCCTCCCGTCGTAAAATAACATACTCAAAACGTAGAGATGGGATTATCAAGAAAGCCACTGAATTGTCTGTGCTATGTGATACAGATGTTGGTCTTTTGATGTTTTCTCCTAATGGTAGATTGACTACCTTTGCTAGCAATGGAAGGTTGATATAGAACTATTTAGTTCAGAACAATATAGATTCATGTTTTCTGTTTATTCTACTGTGATTTTCCGATGTATATAATTTTGACAGTTTTTAAATGATTTTGTAGGATTGAAGACGTCTTTCTTCGCTATTTTGACCAATCCAATGTACTAAAAGCAGGGTGTGTCTATTATTCTCTTCATCTTGATTCTTTGATTTATAACCTGTTTGTTTTTTGCGTTTCAAAAGCTCTTTAAAAAAGAATTGAATTTTTATTTTATTTTTTTCTTTGCTTCAAATTAATATTTTTTTATTGTTTTCATATCGTTTTGATGTATTGATGCCAAAAATGAATTTTTAAAAATGAAAAAAAATATTATTTTGATGTATTTTCAAATGGAAAGCACTTTGAAAAGAAACTACTATCATAATACCAAACAGGCTTTTAGATTCACACATGCCTTGTTGTTTTTGGATAATGTGGATATCTTTGTTAGATTTTGACTGGAAAATTTTCAATGTCTTTTTATTAATCATTTGTTTTATTTACAATATTTATTTTGATGTGCAGACCAGTTGAACAGGAGGGGGTAAGATCTCTCTCTCTTTCTCAGTATACTTTCTTATATGTGTGCCTCTTTCCGTGTATACGTATAAATTGTGCTTGTGTTTGGGATCCTTTTTTTTTTTTTTTTTGAAGAAGATGTGTTTGAGATCTTGATTTGCCATTATTTGTTCTTTCAGTATTTGTACCAAAATCTCAAGCGCATGAAATATGAAAGAGAAATGCTGGAAAAGATTGCAAAGTTTGATTCTCTCTCTTTCTCTCTCCCAACACACACACACACTCTCATAGACCATATACACAGAAACCTAAGAGTAAATTTTGTGAGAACTTTCTCTGATTAGAATTCTTTCTTTTGTCATATGGATGTTCCACTACCTTGTGCATGGAAAACAAACTCAGGATAGAGGTAACTTTTTGAAACACATTTTTCTAGAGTGCTTTCTTACAAACTCTACTTGAAACATGATGAAATTATTTTATTTTTTGAACTGTTTATTTATGGCTTAATAGGCGCTTCAGGAGCAACTCGATGAAATCAGCCAGAAACTACAAGAGAGACAAGAAAAGATGAGGCCAGTATCTTTTTTTTTTAATTGTTTTTGCGTAGTTAACCAAGACTGTAATTTAAATCTTTTATTCATCCCATTTTTTTATTTTTATATATGAACATGTAAATGATAACTCAATAATATAAATCTTTTTTCCATTGATAATAAACATTGCTGTATTCTTCTTTATTATAAAAAAAACAGGTCTTACAATCCAGATGTGGTGAATATCAACTCAGTTCACGATGCCAATGCGCACCGACAATTTCTTAATGATGCAATTCAAAATATAGAAAAGCTACAAGTGGGTACACGTTTCCCCTGTCAATTATGTAATCCCATTTCAACTTTATTAAAACTAACAATTTCCTTACCCTTCTTCTTAGATGGAGATTTTTCATGAACCTATAGACCTTCAGAAGCCTGGGTGTTTTCAGGTAATTTGAGAGGGAGAACGGCAGGGGCAGTAGAAATAGGGAACACAAACTGGAAAATGCTCTCAAAAGCTTCTGCATTGTTCATCTTGCATTACTTTTTGATGTTTATCTAATCTATGCTGTTTCATTCTGTATTTTTGTTCATAGGTGCCTCCCGCTGCTACCAGGGATGCTCATTTGACCGCTGAAGAGCTTGTGGATGCCAATGGAAACTGGTAATTCGTGGTCGTAATTTCTTAACTTAATCAAAATCTGGTAGCTTTGGGCCTCTGACAAGCACATTTGAGCATTGGGTCATGCATGTTAACTCCTCTTTCGTAAACCATATCAAGAACGAGTTAAAAGAAAATAGTACACACAGATTATCATTTGTAAATTAATTTCTTGCAATTTTGTTTCATGTAGGAATCCACCGCAGGATGACCATCAACCCAAAGAGGCACACTTGCCTGTTGGTCCACACCTAAGCCTCGAGTACCTCAGAGCTCAAAAGCACTGGAACCTTCAAGGTCGTGGGCAGGGCAATGCCTGAGATTAAACACCTAGTGAGGAGAGTTTCATTGTCAGGGTCCTTCGTCCAAGTTTTATTATGGCTTATATTAATAAGATCATCAGCTTCTGTAGTTTACCATGATATGGGTTTTAGCAGAAGCTGTTGCATGTGTGTTTTTTTCCTTATGAACTTCGGATTCTACTCTTGTTTGAAGTTTGGAACTTGAATAATGTTGGATGTTGGATGTTGCAATTTACATGGATTTATTGTTTCTTTATGCATGAGTTTCAGCTTTGTGATAAGTTTGTCATTTTCATAGAAGATGTCAGCAGGTTACATGGAACATGTTGTCAAGATTTATGGCAATCTTACTGAAAGATTCTTCCCAAAAATCTCAACCATTAGATTAAAGAGATTCATTAGTGGGAAGAATTACTGGTAAAATTGGCATTACTGTGTTAACTCCTTAAAATTAGCATCTATCTCTATGTCACAATCAGGATAGATTCTTTTATTAAAGACCTATTAAGAAAGATAGGCTACAAGGTTTGGTAAGTTCTTCCAGGTTAACACAATTGTTAATTTTATTGCTATCAGTTATAGACTTGAGGTAAAGGGAATTATATAGAGAACATTGCAGAGTTTTTGCCCTTCCTAAAACCCTATATCTTTCAAACAACCCTAGCTCCTGACATTGACCTCTATCATCATGCTTTAAGTCACATTTTGCTGCAAGATTTTATAATTTGTTGGAGTAGCAGAGAATAGGTCTGCACATCAGGATACTTCCATAGCAAGCGCATGTCATCTGTGTTCTTTTCCTTTTCCTTTTTCTAGTAATTTCAATTTACCCCTTAAGGTTTAGGGTAAATTTGGTTTCACTTCCTGATGTTTCAATTGTATCAAACTTAAAGAAAGTATTTACATAATTGAAACATGAGGGGGGAAATTGGATTTGCTTCAAACTTTAAGGGGGCAATTGACCATTTTGTTTTCTCTTTTCTTTTTTTCCGGGAGAATCTGTGTTGTAGTTGAATCTATCTACTGCTATTGTTTCTATTTTTTATTTATCACAATTCCTCTGTTTTTGCTATTAATTCCCATGATTTACTAAACTTTCCAAAACCCAAATCATATTATGCCTAATACTTAATTATTTTCCATTGATAGCACAATCTAAATCTAAAAAATATCTTGAATATTTTTTCAGGCCACCCTGTAAAAAAATGTTCTAAGCATTCTTAATTTTTTTTTTAGTAAATGGGAGTTTGACTTGATTTAATTAAATCTACTTGATAAATTCAAAAACCATCTGAATAACTAGTAAAAAAATAATTTGACTAAAAAATTAATTCAAGATGATATTTTTTTTAAAAATAATTAATACAACAATATATTGAATTGACTCGGTCAACATGAGTTAACCTACTAAATTCATGAACTAGATCATGAGATTATAATAACCTTATATAAAACAAATCAAAATAAATTATGAAACTTGATTCTCAATTAACTCAATGTTAAAAGAAGGAATTGAGAAAAAAATAATTAAAAAAGATAAAAAAACAGTTCGAGTCAACTCGTATAAACCTGTCAAATCTATGACCCGAGTCATAAGACCAAGATAATTCTATAAAAAGCAAATTGAAATAAATTATGAAGACCAATTCTCAATCAACTCAATATTAAAAAATAAAATTGAAAAAAAATCAATTAAAAAAAACATAAAAAAATAAACCGAGCCAACCCGAGTTAATTCACCAAACCAATAATCCGAGTCATGAGACCAAGATAACCTCATAAAAAAACAAATCAAAAACACCATTTTTTTTTTAACAATAACAATATAACTTACCGAGTTCATGCAGCTAATGAAAATCTTTTGTTCTCAATGAGGAAATAAACAACTTTTCGACTATTTGTGTTTGTTTGCTGCTTTTTAAACGAGGAAATAAGCAATTGTTTTTTTTTGGGTAAAGGGTGCTCTTGAGACAACTTATTTTTCTGTGCGTTAATCTTAAGGTCTGAAAAGAGATAATGTTTTGAAAATAATTTTTTATATTTTTAAAATTAAAAATACATGAAACTTTCCCTAATTTCCAACCATCTTTATTTTTTCTGTAATAAAACTATAATTCTACGTCATTTTTTTATTATTAATATAAATATTTGAAACAGCTTGCATGTGTTTTAATTAATTCTATAAATTTTAAAATTAATAACTATATAATCTTTAATAACCCTAAAATTTATAAAAGACAAACCGATAACCAGAATCATACTCAATTTCGTATCTTAAAGATTTGATTACTAGTTGTGCCTGCTAATTTCACAAATGAGGCAAATCCTCTGCTTCAAAGAGGGGATCTCAAAATGCAAATCCTTTCCTCCTTGAATCGTGGAATTATCAAATCAAATGAGCTTAGATTATGAGATTCAGAATCAAATTAAAAACTAAAACTAAAATCTCTGCAATAAAAGGGATGAAATTATAGAATTTTGCCAATAAAGAATAATCCCAAATCTTATTCTTAAAAAACATAGTGGTCTCCTTAAAACTAAAAAATAAATTATGGATAATCGTCAATCTACTAAAAAAAAAACCCCAAAAAAAGGTGTCCCACATTGTTCTCCTCACGTCCCTTTACGCGTCAACTCTTCCTTCCCTTCCCCGAAAAACATGTAACATTCGAATGAGCTAAATCCTTAAGAAAATAATCAACAAAAACCTATTCTATAATCTTTCATGTTTTTTTTTCCTTTCTTTTTACAATTTCTTAGGATCGAAAACCATTAATTCCATCTTCCACATCCATTTTTGTTACCTTCATGTTATTGTGGCTCTTCAGTTGCTTTTAACACAACATTTGCCTACCTTCGACATCGAGTTTGACACAAACGTTGCTGCTGCTGCTGCTCTAACTGATTTGAGAAATTAAGATTGATAAACACCATACAGTTACAGGGATATTTTCGAAGTTGATGCAGGAAAGATTTTTTGGGAGATAAAAAGGATACAGCAATCTGCTTTCCGCAGGGTGGCATATATGCTATATATAGAAGAACAACATCTCATGTTTTCTGCCTTTGGGTTGCATTAGTATCCGATGTAATGAAAAGGGTAATATGTGAATGGAGTGTTAATTTGAGAGGAAATGGAATTGAGAAGTCTGAGAGCAGGTTATGCAATTGTTTATGTCATTCTTCTTTGTACATTGGCAATGGGAAGTATAGAGGGCAAAAGGAGAGCAGATATGCTTTTTGGCAATTGTGATCCTGAGCTAAAGGAAAAAATGGTATGTTGACCTTCTTTTTGTGTCTGAAAAATGCTTGTTTTTTTTTTCCTTTTCTGAGTCGTCAAGGATTAATGATGGTAGACGGAAAATTATATGGCTTCAAAATTCAGACTCTTCCGTAGCATGTTGATTTTAGGTGGTATGGCTTGCAAATTTATGTTTTGGTTCCATGGTTCAGAAGCAGATTGTTGCAAATGTGCTTGTGGTAGCAGGAGAAAAAGTGTGATTAGGAAGAGGTGAAACTGTGGATTGAACATAGAATATTTGGTTTTATTGTTTTGACATAGGATTGAGTTCTCTCTGGTTTTTGATGAAATATTATATTTTCAGGAAGAACAAGCATGGATTCATTGCTGGAAGGAATTGGTAGATAGGAATGGCTCTTTCGAAGATTTAGATATGCTGCAGGAAGCTAATTTTGAGTTGAAATCAAGATTGCTCACAAAAGAAAACATTGATAAATCCTTAAGTGTTCTATCACCGAAAATGAAACAAGAACTTCTGGATTATTGTTTAAGAGAGAAAAATCTTCACTTTTCATACCATGAAGATAGTTCTAGACATTCTTTCATCAAGTGTGTTAAGTTTCTTTTAGATTTGTGTAATAGTCACAGAGGATATCTAGCTAGCAATACTCATCAACATACAAAACCAAGCCTTACTCCATCAGCGCCTGCAGCAGCATCCCCAGGTTATGGTTCAGCACCGTTCAATCTAGCAGCTGTCAGCTCTTCATCTCCAAGGAGACTGACCCTTTCGTTCTTTGAAAAGAAATTGTATCGCCTACAAGATAAGAGTGACTCACCTCCTCCTCCATCACCAGGAAAACATTCTCCACCCAGTTCACAATTTCATAAACAAGTTCCTCCAGTACCACCAGTGCATAAGGGCGTTGATCAGAATCTTATTGTTGCTGTTGCTGCAACTGCAGCAGGAACATTTTGTTTTGTTGCGACGCTCTTCATTTGCTGGTGCTGTTGTAGGGGTAGTAGCAACAAAATTGGTCCTGGAGGTGGAAAAAGAGATGAGAGGCCTCTTCTGCACTTCAATCTGTCTAATAGTAATGCATTTTCAGGACCCCGTCTAGTCATTGATTCATTGTAATAGTTATTTTCTGAAGAATGTACTAATTATGAGTTAACTTTATCTTCTCTTTTCAGCTACTTCTCAAAGTTCTTTTAGCTTAGGAAATTCCAGTACCAAAGAGCACAGTTCTAATAGTGGAAACACTACGTTCCAAAGCGATTTGTCAACGAAATATGGAAATCATGATTCCTCTCTGGCAGACGCATCATCAGTAGAAGCTCATGCAGGAGAAGCACTTCCTCCTCTAAAACCTCCTCCTGGAAGAACTCCTGCTCCTCCACCTCCTAGACCGCCACCACCACCACCACCTCCGGTTGCTGCTCCTCGTCCCCCGGTGCCTCCAAAAGTTGGTCGCGCTCCACCAGTTCCTCCTTCTAAAGGCAAGTTGAAGCCTTCCCCCCTTGGACCACATCGTGAGAATCCCAGTGAGGGAGATGATCTTGATAGTGAAGCTCCAAAAGCCAAGTTAAAGCCATTCTTTTGGGATAAGGTTGTGGCCAACCCTGATCACTCAATGGTTTGGGATGAGATCAGTTCCGGTTCATTCCAGTAAGCTACAAATCTCACTTGAACTCAATTTTAGCTCTGCAAGCTATTTTCTTTCGTTGAATCATCCATTAAACATTCCAACCTTACAGGTTCAGTGAGGAGATGATAGAGTCATTATTTGGTTATAATTCTGTGGATAACAATAAAAATGATCGCAAGAGAGATCCATCTGAACCTTCAATCCAGTATATTCAGATCATCAATCCAAGGAAAGCACAAAATCTATCCATTCTGCTACGAGCACTGAATGTGACTACCGAAGAAGTCCTTAATGCTTTGCAAGAAGGTGATCTCCATTTCCTTATGGTCTCTAACAATGAGTTTCATCAGACAATTTCTTCTTTATGCTTACTATTTTTCTCCCTTGTAAAGGAGTTATATATATAACTTTGAAAACCACCCAGCATTGGTATTTCATTAAGCAAAATATGATTAGATTTATTTGGCTAATTCAAATAAAAAATGTAAAGACAATAAATTAAGATAACAGGAAAATAAATGAGGGTTTAAATGATCAGCTGTTGATACACTTGTGTTTCATTACAAGGAACCTTAAGCTTAATTGTTTACCAATTGATCAGGTAATGAGCTACCAGTGGAGCTCCTTCAGACATTGCTGAAGATGGCACCGACATCAGAAGAGGAGTTGAAGCTTAGGTTATATGCTGGTGACATCTCTCAGCTAGGTCCTGCAGAGCGTTTCCTCAAAGTCTTGGTAGAAATACCGTTTGCTTTCAGACGAATAGAGGCATTAATATTCATGAGTGCTCTACGGGAAGAAGTTTCAGGCCTTAAAGAGTCCTTTGCAACTCTTGAGGTGAGACATCAGATGTACAGATTTTCATAATGCACATAACATGTTTCATAGAGTTCTGATAGATTATCCATCTGTTTGTAAAGACATGCATGGTCGGTTGAGACAAGGTTCACTTGTTCTTCTGTTGTCCTAATTAATCCGAGAGTATATTAGTTTTTTTTCTGGGATCCTGTGTAAGTCTAATTAAGATTATTCCTATACAAATTACAGGTGGCTTGCAACAAACTCAGAAACAGCAGGCTATTTCTGAAACTCCTAGAGGCAGTTCTTAAAACTGGTAACCGAATGAATGATGGTACATACCGCGGTGGAGCACAGGCATTCAAACTTGACACGCTCTTGAAACTTTCTGATGTCAAGGGAATAGATGGAAAAACTACACTCTTGCACTTTGTCGTTCAGGAGATCATTCGTTCTGAAGGCATTCGTGCTGTCCGCACAGCAAGACCCAGCCTGAGCTTCTCCAGTGTGAAGTCAGATGAATATATTGACAATGCTAACCCAGCATCAGCAGAGCACTACCGAAACCTTGGTCTTCTAGTGGTATCAGGTTTAATCACTGAACTTGAAGATGTAAGGAAGGCAGCGATCATAGACGCTAATGTTCTAACATCTACAGTGTCGAAACTTAACCAATCATTAACAAAAACAAAGGCTTTCCTAGACTCTGACTTGAAGAGTTTGGGAGAAGACGGTGAGTTCTATCATGCATTGGCTAGCTTTTTGGAGCGTGCAGAGTCTGAAATGTCAAGCATGTCAGAAGAAGAAAAGAGGATAACGGCTCTGGTGAAGAGCACAGCAGACTATTTTCATGGGAATGCAGGAATGGATGAAGGTTTGCGTTTGTTTACAATTGTACGAGATTTCTTGATAATGATAGATAAGACATGTAGAGAGGTAAGAGATGACAGATCAAAGAGGCCAATTACGACAACCAAAAAAGAGGTTCGGGAAGTGACAGCAACAAACAGTCAGAAACATGAAAATGCAATTCAGAAACTGTTTCCAGCAATTGTCGGAAGGCGAACTGATGATTCCAGTTCAGATGATGAGAGCCCATCTCCTTAGCCTTATAAGCTTCTATTGTCTCTAGAACTTATTCAGGTGGCTTGGAATCTTCGAAGGCACGACAGACTGGATTATGCATAGTTCGCAGAAATCTTCCCTACCTCTGTCTAGTCTGCAGCAGCACACGACCTTGATTTTCCTCTTCAAATGTTTTCTGAAAGACTGTTAAAACCTGAAGAAAGTTTTTGATCATAGAGATAGAAAGAGGATTGATTCCGAATTTGTCTCGGAAGGCACAGCATTTCTTTTGTACAGCTGAAGCAGTATTATTGTAGTTAATGACTTGTTTCTGTGAATTCTATGCATTCAATCCTTAGTTTTTCATGATTGTGTCTCCCACCAGGCTGAAATTCTTGATTGATTGGGAATTTTTCTCTTATAGCACACAGAATTATGCCACTGAACAGACCTGGAGACAATCTTCCAATGGGGTAAGATTCTTCACCACATTATCCACTTCTTCCATTGAAATTCAAAGAAACTGAAAAAGTTGCAGAATCTTCGAAGCCTATCTTCTTATGCAATCGACAGATATGAAGTTCACCTTTTTACGCAGAACTTGGAGAAGGTTATTTGGCATACCGTTAGAAACAGAACAGACAAGGGCAATAGCATACCAAAAGTCCATTACAGGTTATTTGGCAATAAATAGCGTTAAAATGCTTTTAACCAGTCAAGGAAATCGAACTAGGCGTGGAGTAGAATTGCTTTAAACCAGGCAAGAAATAAATGTAGTTGACTTCGGCTTTCGGATGTCCACAATAACTCGGCCGGTCCATCTTTTGGAAGCCCATCCTTCACTTTCACAGCATAATTACAGGCCAGTGTTTAAAATTCGAGTAGAAATTAAAAGTATTTTTTTATTTGATTTTTAAAATTTATTTTTGATAATAACCTATTAAAATAATTAAAAATCATAAAAAAATTAATTTGAAGATTTAAAAAAATATATATATTGATCTACTAATAAGTTGATCCAAAAAATTTAATACCTTTTAATTTAAACACAAAAACAAATTCATTTTTATATTCTAATTGATCTAATAAATTGATCTAAAACTTTTTAAGCTTGAAGTTTAACCCGAGCTTGATTTTAAGTTAAATCATCTAGTATATTAACATGTTTTAAAGTTTAATAAATTGAATTATTTGTTAAAACTAAATCTAAAACCAACAACATTAAAATAAAAACCCACTTAATTTTAATAAAAAAAGTTTTTTTTAAAAGTTATTCACTGAGTCCGAGAACCATGTTTCACTATCATTTTCAATGAAAATTTTGAGATTAAATCTTTATTTTGTATTTTTTTTCAAATGAAAAGTGATCATTTAATTTAATTATCATTCAATCATTTAAATATGAAAAACATTTTTAAGTTGAACAACACATATTATTCTCGAACATTTAATTCTATAATCATTAAAATAAAATACAATTTAATTTTTTTGTAACAAAAAGAACAAAAATAAGAGAAATAATTTTAAGAAATGATAACCTAAATCCCCCAAAAACCCTAAAAACCAACCCTACTCATAGTCTATATATATTAGACACAGCCTCTCTCCCATGGCAGTCACTGTCAATATTACTTCAAATAAAAACCCTTATGGCTCGAAGACGCCCCTTTGAGGTCGCCCCGCCTGCCGTTTCGTCTTCCGAGGAAGAAGAAGAAACCGATGGCGAAGAAGAAACTCCAAAAGGCACCGTCCAAGCCCAGCAAAATGGCACTGGTGAGAAACAAAACGATAACGAAAATGGCAGTGAAGACGAAGACGACGACCACAACGACGACGATGATGAAGAGAAGAAAGAGAAACCCAATCTACCGCCCTCCAAACCTTCGAAACCCGACTCGGAGTCCGACTCAGAAACTGACTCGGAAGACACCGAGTCAACTCCGCCACCGTCACCTTCTCTTTCTGGCTTTACAATCAAGCCCATTTCGCCAAAGCGCAAACCCGGCCCCAAACTCGAGCAGCCCAAGAAGGAGAATGATGGAGAGGGCAAGAAAGCTAAGAGGGGAGCTGGAGCGGGGGGTGGGGGGCCTCAACGTTTATGGAGTGATGAAGATGAGATTGTGATGTTAAATGGCATGGTTGAGTACCAGATTGAGAAAGGGAAAAACCCTTTTGCGGATAATGGTGATTTCCATGGATTTGTGAAGAAATCGCTCCATGTTGATGCTACTAATAATCAGTTTTTGGATAAAATCAGGAGGTTGAAGAAGAAGTATTTTACTGATGTGGAGAAGAATGAGAAAGAGATAGATGATATTTTTAGTAAACCACATGATTTGGAGTGTGCGGAGCTTGCAAAGAAAATATGGGGTGCTGGTGGTATTGAGATGGGAAAAAAGGGCAACTTTAATAAAAAGAGTGGAAAAAATGTTAGCAGTGGTGGTGGAGGTGGTGGAGGAGGAGGAGGAGGAGAAGGAGAAGGAGAAGGAGAAGGAGGAGGTGGTGTTGGAGGAGGAGGGATTACTTTGGCCTTGGCGAAAAAGGGGAACGAGGAAGCGAATGGGGAGAAAGGGAAGCTGAGTGTGAAGAAGGGGAAGAAGGGTTCGAGCGAGGAAGTGAAAGTAGAAGGAAAGGAAGGGGATTTGAAGAAGAAAAGGCAGGGTTTGGGTGGGGAGGCTGACGAGGGAGAGGCGGGGAATGTGAAGAAGGGGAAGAGGGGTTTGAGTGAGGAAGTTAATGGAGAAGGGAAGGGAAAGGGTGTAAAAAGGGAGAAGCGGGCCGCTGATGAGGAGATGAGTGGAGAAGGAGAAGAGGTGAATGTGATTGTGAAGAAGCAAAGGAGGTTGGTGAATGATGAAATTAATGGAGGAGGGATGGAGTTGAGTGTGAAGAAGCGAAATGCAGTGGCAAATGAGGAACTGGATAGAGAAGAGGCGGGGAGTGTGGATTTTTGGGATAAGTATCCGTATTTACGCTTAGCATTGGACGGTGAAATTTTGCCTGAGTATTTGAAGGAGAGAACAATGTTGGTGCTGGGGATGGTTGGAGAGGAAAAGTTGGTGGAGTTGGAAAGAGAATGGAGGAGTTTGATGAAAGCAAAGTTGGAGTTTATGGTGATGCAAAAGGACTTGATTGCAAAGCAAATCAAGTTGAGTTTGGATGCTATGAACTCTCAGGACTCTTAGGGTGATTTTTGTAAAGAAAGGAGAACAAATTTTGGGTGGTATCAAGTTTTGGTTGGGGATTTTGAAAAGTTTTTTGTTTTTTGTTTCTTTGGGCTATATGTGACGGGTTAGCTGGAGATACAGATTGGTCCTTAGCAGGCATCATGTTTTTCTGGTTCAGTTGCACGGAACTATGGTTTTTAAAATCGAATCAGGTTTTGCTCTATTTTCTGGTGGATATCAATATATCTATTGTCTTTCAGCTTGTGTTGGTTTAAATCTAATCAGTTTTTGCTCTATATTTGGTGATATCAATATACCTATTGTCTTTCAGCTTGTGTTGAATTCCTTGCAATCTATTATTTTTCTGAGAACGTTTTCAGTCATCAATCTCATAAAAAAAAAAAAAAAAAAGAAGGAAAGGAACTGGTATGCCTTTGGCAAAAGATGAAACTTTTAGGCAAGAGCCATGATATTCTAGACCCCAGATAACAGTTCAACTGAATTGTAATCCCACTTGCATTTTAACCCTGATTTATGGCTGCTCTGTACTTGTATCTTTGAAACTGTGTTTGGGAAGAAAGAAACAGGTGAGACTGCAATTCTTTGTGACCCTGAGAGTAATAGTTTTTGCTTTCTCCCTGTGCTTTTGAGTTTCAGAGAATTCATGTGCTTTTGAGTTTTAGAGAATTCAGAATGTGTTTTAAAGTGTTTTTTTAATATAAAAATATAAAAAAAAGTTAGTGGAGTTGAAAAAGAGTGGAAAAAACTGAGATCATCCATGAAAAAAAAAGAACTTGATCTCAATTCACAACTGAATAGGTTGGTTTCGGATGTTTCCCAAGTCCTGGGATTCTTGGGGCTGTTCTTGGAGAACAAATTTTGGGACTTCGAAAATGTGTTCTGGTTTGTTTCTTTAACAGCCATGGTTTTCCTTGCTCAGTTTCTGGGATGGAACTCGTACAGAAAGATTTCCCATTGGTGAAAGGTTAAGCAGAGTACAGTCTCATGGCTTTCAGCGACAAAATAGACATTTGCCAGGGATCACACACACAGAGAATTCAGCCATGCCCATGTCCACAAGCAAAAAGAAGAATATTTACTAACAGAACTTCCAAACCTAAATCTCAAGTATACCCACAGAAAAACAGATCTAGGCACATATTTATAGAGAATATATGTCTTATGAGGTTTTCATTGCTAGACCAAACCAATCCTAAATTCATGAGGATTTGATTATACATCCTTAGTTAGGATTAAAGTTCATGTCACATCACAACAATATCACTTGCTAAGACTGATTCACAACAATATCAATTGCTAAGACTGATCTCTCTGCTTAGCATTTGAGAACTCGTATTTCTATCCCTCTGCTTCCAGCAAAATAGACCCAAGCCAATCTGTTAAGAGAGTTGTAGAAGTTTGGTCGCAATCATGGATTTTCGCTTGAGCTCCCAAAATAGTCTGTTTCCCGGTGTCCATGCTAAGAATTTTATTCTCAGGATTTTCACGTTCAAGCATCCTATGTACATGTAGCAAACATATGCATCTTTGATAAGCTCTGAATGACAAAATGTAGTTCTTTGACTTGAACAAGAGATTTTTCTCCATTTACAAATTCATGAATAAAGCAGTCTACCTCGATTATACTACTTCCAGCTTCCTTCTTCAATTCTCTGTCCTCCATCAGTCTGCGTGCTTTCAGTGCATCCTCCCACATTCCTGCATCTGCATATATGTTTGACCAAAGAACATAGACCCCTGAGTCATCAGCCTCCAGTTCCACAAATCTCTCTACAGCGGTTTCAGCAAGAGACACATTTTGATGGATTTGACATGCCAGAAGAAGTGATCCCCAGAGTGTTGAACTGGCTTTGATGGGCATATCATCTAAAGTTCCTAAAGCTTTATCTAGCTGCCCTGCCTGGCTAACTTTTGAAGTAAAAATTTGAGTATGTGATAAATTCACATTTCAGCCTTTCAACATGATATGTGTGAATTCACACATTCTCCTGAGCATTTTTGAGGTCGTGTTATTACACTACATGTCCCTAAACTTGCTTGTTGATAAAATTGTTGTTTTATTTTTGTATACTGAGCCCGTTATCCTGGTGAACTGCTACTGAGCATTATCTTTATTGGCTAATTTAACGTGTTTTGTTCTCTCAGTCGAACTTCTTGTCATCGTTAATTAAAATTAAATTAATTTTCTTAAGAAAGAAAGGGGATGAGATTTTTCTGTATCCCTAGAGAACTATTCATTGAAATATATCTTAGATTTCTTTTTAATTACATCCCAATGATTCAAAGTTTCTAAAATTAAAATTTAATTAATGGACCAGCTATCCTTTCCATATCCCATTGGACTAGCAGTCCACCTGTACAACATTCTCAATTAATTTCTCAAAAGATTCATATATTTAGAAGATTTTTTTTAATTAGAAACACATGATTAACCCAATTATAATCAGCTAATTTCTATTAATCAAACAAGCTAGCAACGTTTGCATTCTGTGAGCAACGTTGCCAGCTCTTCCTATACCCTGTGTTTGTTCAAATCCTGTGTCTGTTCAACTAAATTCGCAGACAGATATAGAGTGTTATTCCTTGGTCTTTGGTGCTCTAGAAAGATGGTAACGTCTAAGACAAGAACTTGCAATGGCTCTTTTAAGAATCTATGGTTTCTCACCTACCCTGCTTTTGGTTTCTTATCTGGTGGCAACTTGCAAGTAGTAACAATTCATCTTATTGGAGAAACTGTGCGCATCAAAGTTATGATTTGGTTTATGACACTCTCTTACAATTTATTTGATATCTACATGATCAACTCAGTCAACCCAGTGGACTGGTGCGATAAACTCACATCTCGTAACTTGATTTAGATTGGGTTTTAATTCAAATTTATTTTGACATTCATCTCATTAATTTCCACAGTATACCTGACCTAGCTAAACCAGTATCAAACTTGACAGGGTGAAAATCAAGGTTTTTCTAAAAGATTTTCAAACCATATTATTTTAGATATAAATGAGAGGCCTGAGTGTACCCAATCACCTATAAATTAACCCAATGTATCAATAACAAGACAAATTTTCAAGCAAAATCCTGAATCAAGTCTGACAAACACGATTTTCACGTTCATTCTCACCAGAAACTGCACAATTATTGATCTTCAAAGATCCTGCTTGTCTTTTGAAGATTTGTCCACAAACGACAAAAGATTATGTGGAACATGAAATAGACACGTACTCCCTAATCAGCCCATGTCTTCATCTGTAAAATTCAGAGAATTCTGCTCTGATCTGTATATTGTTCATGCTTTATAACTGGTATATAATATAAAGAAATGAGACCCGATTCAATAATAAAGCCTAAACAATTGCTAACCGAGAATAATTTCTAAAAATATGTAAAATAAATATATTTTATAATATTATAATTGTAAATTAGCGTTAAATAAATAATAAATAATAAAAATTAAAAATATGATGAAATCAATCTTTTTAGCATTTTTTTTATAAATTATACTAGCATTGATTTAATATGACTTGATCAACTTCACGAGTTCAAAAATAACCTAGATGATATATAAAAACATAATTTAATCCAAAATAAATAATCAAAATGACATGTTTTCTTTACAAATATTAAGACGATAATATATATATTGAATCAATTTAGGTCAACTGGAGTTAACCTGTTAATCTTTATATCAGGTCATAAGATCATGATAACTCTATAGAAAAAAAATCAAAACATACTATAAAGCTCAATTTTCAATAAACCCAATATTGAATGATAAAACTGAAAAGAAAATCAATTTTAAAAAAATCAAACCCCTTATTTAGATCTAATCTCCAATAAACCTAATGTTGAAACATATAATTGAGGAACAATTGATTAAAAAAGACATAAAAAACTCAAGTCAACCCAGATTAACCTATTAAACTCATAAGTCAAGTCATGAGATAAGAATAACCTTATAGA
>Ga0325410_1000774_pt1 | contig 33902 bp, 19 predicted proteins | sample PopdelMetagenome_16_FD_206182 | JGI IMG/M metagenome (GOLD analysis project Ga0325410, IMG submission 206182) | Populus deltoides microbial communities from Bellville, Georgia, United States - Xylem-PdIQD-R3 | ecosystem: Host-associated > Plants > Phyllosphere > Stem > Wood/Secondary xylem...
AAGATTTTAGAAAAAAACCGTCCTAATATTCTCTTGAATTTAAATAAGCAAGTCTAGTTAATTAATTAGTTAGTTAGTTAATATATTTGCGAGGACGAGAATTTGAAAAGCCATATATATGAAGTGCCGAACATCGTTGAAAAGTTGAAGTTAATTAGTATTGCTAATTAGGGGCCCGAGGAAACAAGTGCCCATTTTCTTTACAATTGACTTGCTCAAAATCCTTTGTCTATTGCACGTTATCTAATGATTTGTTTAGCGATCGCCGACACGAAGCCCTTAATTTCAAGACTCCTTGTCCATATATGACTTGTGGCAGCAGCCTAGAATCAACCCTTTCTATTTACCAAATGATAAATATTCACTCCGAGGTACGATGATTTCTCTGCTCCTGGTATTGGTTCAGAAAAGACATATCAGAAATGGGTGGAAATCTTCGTTTTAGGGATTAGGGATCATCAGCTAAACGTTAATTAGTAGCCTGTCATATTTCGTAGACTGTGTTTTAGCAATGAAATCACCATGTCATGTTTATTTAAATAGCCAGCTTACCGTATTATAGCCTTCCTTTTTGAGAAACAAATTTGAAACTAAGTAAACCCTGTTGAAAAAAATTCAATATCCTAGCAGTAATATAATTAATCGGTTTTGTTTGCTGGTCGTTGAATATTTTCTAATAGAATAGCTAGGTCACAGGATTATAATAGTTTTTATGGTTGTAATTTGAAAAGATAAGCTTAACTTTAGAAAGTATACCTAGTTTCTAAAATTTTAGGGTTGGATTTTATATGGAGTGCAATCTATCGGGTTTTGCAAGCCCTATCACAATGCTGTAATATTGTGGAAGTGTGGCAGTTCGAGGTAGGTCATACAAGGACAGGATTCGGTAACGTTTGTTTTTTTGGTTGTGCGATGTTTTTGCAAAATCTTGGAAAAGAATTGAACTTCTAATTATTTTTTATATATATTTTTAATTGTTTTGATATGGTAATATTAAAAAAAATAAAAAATATTAATTTAATATATTTGCAAATAAAAAAACTTTAAAAAACAACATATATTATAGTCATGGAAAGGCCCGAAGAATTAATGCCGAACAAAAATGCCTTATAGACGTGCGTCCTGTGAGTGTAAAAAAATGTGGAATGGTGGAAACAAGTTCTTACTGTGTGTTTCGAAGACATTGGTGGTGACCATCCTCTTGAATGGGCTAAATCTTGACGGATGTGAATTGAAAGGAGATTTAAATTCCAACAAGAACTGAACTGAACAGCCCTACATTTGACCATGCAGAATCATCAAACATGACCCAGTGAAGCTAGGATGTGACAATCTTCAGCTAGTGTCATTTTCTCTTGCTAATTAGGTACAAGTGCTCACTGCCAAACTAATACTAGCTAGATCTTTGCATCAGTCATGCTGTGATCACACATAACTTTCGTCATGTTGAATCTAACATTTCCTTCCGTGACAACGAGCATGGGGATTGCTCAGCTTCTCGAGCAACTCATCCCTGCATATAAATTAAGAGAACAAAATAATCATTGGAAAGATTAAATTATAATGAAGCGTAAAGCATGACAGCCGAATTGAAGAGCTTCACTGTTTAATTATGATTAGCAAAAAGAAGTAAACGGTTTAAGCACAGCTACTTAGCTTATAGCTGGAGTGTAACACTAGCCATGCATCTTCTCAAATTTAGTGAAAGCAGGAACCCGCGGCTAAAGTAAAACCCTTGTTTTTTCCTTTTTTTACATTTCTCACTTCGCGGCCGTAGAAAGTAAGAATATGTTTATTGGTTCTGGCATGTAAGTGATTGATGTGTGCGAGTCTCAATAATTGTGTCTGCATCTTTCACTCTCGAGCCTTGTGCGCTCTTTCTCCAGTTGACTCTTCTTCTTTCTCTTCCTCTCTCGGCTATGCATTGATACTCGATCTTTCTTATATACGGAGCTAGGTTAAGGTGGAGGAGACCCTCAAGTGCACATCATGAATCCTCGATTGGAATCTATGGTTTTGGACTTGTTATCATGATATCTTCGGATTAAAAAATAAAAAAAGCAACCTCCTTTTATGGTAGGATATATACGGCAGCAGTACTTGAGATGACTCGCATACATTTATTATAATTTGTGCTTTTCACTCGTCGTAGTATCTGACGACGGACCCTGATGTTTTGGTTCACATGGCCGAGAAGATAAAGATTATGCAGCATTTTGAGCTACCAAATTCGAGTCTTTTATATGGTTTTTGATGATACATGCTCTTCAATTTTATATTAATGTAAAAAACATAATATTCCCCTCCTAGTTTAAAAACGATAACCAGCAACGTCCATTTTCGGTGTCAATATTTTCTTTCTACTAAGATTAGATTATTTTCAAATATCAAGAGGTTTCATGAGAACACCAGCAAATTGATCATTGAAAAAGATGAAGTGAACTTTAATCTCTCACTTAGCAACTCTATCATGTATAAAGTGATAGTTAACCTCAACAAATTTAGTGCGAACATAAAAGATGAGATTAACTGATAAATATGTAGTATCCAAGTTATCACACCATAGTGTAATTATGGAAACAAACGAGAGACGAATCTCAGAAATCAGAGAATGAATCCATAAGATTTCAGTAGTATCATCAGCTAAAGCCTTGTGCCAAGCTTCTACTACAAGATTTAATAGTTTTACCGACGTAATTTTTTCATCGGCGTAAGACACATATTCCGTCGGTAATTAATTTACCGACAAAATCACCGACGGAAAATGCTCCGTCGGTGAAGCTTTCATCGGTAATTTTTTATCCTTCGGTAAATTCATTGGAAATAAAAAAATAAAATTACCCGTTTCATTTCGTCGGTATATCCCTCGGTAATAATAGTTTTTTATTACCAACGGATTTACCGACGGAATTACCGATGGAAATTCCATTGGTAATTCTGTCGGAAATTATTTAAAAATATTTTTTAAAAAATTCATTTTATAAAATTATAAAATAATTAAATTAACATAAATCAACACTGTATAATATATACTCAAAATGCTTGAAAAAAAAATAAGAAAATCAACTAAAAAAATTGCAACAAATAAATAAAACGAAAAAATAAATCCAACAAAAAAAATTCATATGAAAAAAATGAAGTTGCAATTGCTAAAAATTTAAAAATCCTATAAATAAATCAACTAAAAATTAATCTCATATGAAAAAACAAATCTCACAACAACATTTATACAATTATTAAGAACAAAAACAATTAAAAATAAAATAAAAAACAAATATAGCGAAAAAAATCATGAAAAAGGAAGAAAAATCTTACCTTAATGTAGTTGCAAGTGAAGCTAAGGAGAGAAATTTTTTTCCGTAAAGCATATTAATTAAAAAAAACTAAGAGGATAAACGAAGAAAGAAGAAGAAGACATGCCCGAGCATGGAGGAAAAGAGAAGGAGATGAGGAGAGAAAAGAAGAGAAAGAAATAGATATTGATGTTTTTTTACATATAGTGAAGAAGAAGAAGAAGAAGTAGAAGTAGAAGTAGAAATAGAAGAAGAAGAAGAAATAAGTTTGTCTCTTATGAAATAAAGGGATCCAGGCATTTTATTGGGGCGCGTTAGCGACGGATTCACCGACGGATAATTGAATATTAATATTTTTTAATTATTTCGTTGGTAATTTTGTCTATAATATTTAATTTAAATTTTCAATTTCATAAAAAGTTTTCAGAAACCGCCAATAATTACCGATGATTTTTCAGTCCGTCGGTGATTCCGTCTGTAATATTTAAATGAAAATTTTAAATCAATTGAATTTTTTCAGAAAACCGCCAAATTACATCGACGACTTTTCAATCCGTCGGTGATTTTGTCTGTAAAGAACAACAATTAACAGTGCAATTGGAAAGTGAACAGTTGTGGAGCTCTCTGGAAAATACCGACGGACAAAATCCGTCGGTGATTCCGTTGGTAAATCCTGACACGTCATCATTTTTTTTGCTTTGTTTTAATTTTTTTTTCGACTGTAATTCCCTTGGTATATACCGAGAGAATATTTTCATCGGTAAAATCCCTCGGAAATTTACCGATGGAAATATTCTCTCGGTATTTCCGTTTGTATTCATCAACTTTCTAGTAGTGTTCGTTAGATGAACGAGCAACCGTCCATTGTTTCATTGATTTCCATGAGATAGTGGTAGAACCAAGAAACACAAGATACCCACCTGTAAACTTCTGATCATCAACACTGCTAGCCCAATCAGCATCAATGAAACCATGAAGAGATAGAGTGTCACCACAACGAATGTGAAGACCTGTAGGAAACGGTGGCTTCTACATAGCGCGCATAATGCATTTGATATCAGCCCAATGAGCTGCAGTGGAAGCATACATAAACTGACACGCTTTTTCACACCATATCACAAATCAGGCCCATTGAAGGTAAGATATCAAAGAGCACCAATAATTTATCGGTAACATGTAAAATCAGAGTACAAATCACAAGATAACGTTGCCAACTTAGAAGAAGAAAAGGATATGGGAGTATCAACAGGCTTAAGGGACGACATGCCTGTTTTGTGAATAATATTAAGAGCATTTTGGTGTTGAGTGAGTATAAGTCCCATAGATGTGGATTTAACCACAATGCCCAGGAAATAATGGATGGAACCGAGATCCCGAAGCTTGAATTCTGAGCTAAGTTTCAAAAGCAATTTGGCTATTATAGCAAGTTACTTTATGTAAGTAAAATATTATCACCATATACAAGCAAATAGACAACGTCACCAACCACATATATGATAAATAATGACATACCAACCTTAGAAGTATAAAAGCCAAAGGATAATAGATAATCACTCAAATGATTATACTATGCCCAGGGATCATGTTTCAAACCATATAGAGATCTATACAGACAACAAACATGAGAGACTAGAGTAAGATGGGTAAATTTAGGAGGTTTGTCCGTATAAACCTCTTCTTGAAGTATCCTATTCAAAAATATATTATTAATATCAAGTTGATTTATCTTCCAACCCCGAGAAACAACAACAATAAATACTAGGTGAACTGAAGCCGGTTTAACCACCCAACAACTACTAACAACATTTATAGAAGGTTGAGAGGTACTAGAGACCACGTACCATTAAATGAAGAGCATCAAGTTTCTTTTGCATGGTAAGATGTCAAACAACATACCTGTTTGCTTCCTTAAATGTGAAAGGCTTATGATTAGGATGAGAAGCTAAACATGAATAAGAGGACACAATAAAGTGAGCTGTTTTATATTGTCGTGGATGAAAAATTATGGGATGCTGACGTGGGACAATAGAGTTCAAGGCTGGTGGAAGATAAAATTTTGAAAGATCACCCATCAAGTTCAATTAAGGCAGTGACATACCCATATAGATAACGAAGAGGAGGATATTGAAGCGGGTGGAAACTGTGAGTAACTCAAAACAACAAGGGATTGCGGGGAGGTGTTTGATCCTAACATAAATTGGGACACAAATCGTGAGGTGTACATCAAAACAAGAGAGTCACATGCACTAGAAGAAACGGTACCTGCACACTCAGCATCAAAAGAAATAATAGGTGGAGATATAACAATAAGACTATAACATACCGAATGAGGGTCATGAACAGCTAATAAAGGCAACTATGTTGAAACAGTAGGGGATGCAACGATATATTATGGGGAATGCAAAGAGGGTATGTGATGGGTAATTATGGAATTGGTTGTTATATTTGTTGAGCAATCACAAAGGGAAAATGTGTTCATAGAATTTAACATGTCTAGCAATATAAACCCGGTTGGATGACAAATTAAGGCAACAATAACTTAAGTGCTGAGAGCTATAACCAAGAAAGACATCAGGAGTAGAGCGAAAATCTAATTTGCGACTATTGTAAGGGCGGGCAAAGAAAAGGAAAACACAAACAACTAAAAATACAAAGAAAATTGTAATAAAAAACAGACTGAAACAATTATTCAAAAAGATATTTGCCATTCAAAATAGAAGTGGACATGCGATTAATTAAATGAACAAGAGTTTCAAAAGCATAACCCTTGTATTTTAATGGAGTGTGACACTAACCAAGAAATGTGATATCAATTTCAATAATATGCCTATGAAGATGCTCAATAGTGACATTCTCTTCATGAATATTGGGATAAATTAAGCGATGGTGAATACCAATTTGTTTAAAATAAGTATTTAATTTCTCATACTTTTTGCCTTAATCAATTTGATCCAATTTAATTTTTTAAAAGAACCGACATTCAACATGAGCTTGAAATTGTTGAAACACATTAAAGAGATCAGATTTTGCAACCAAATGAAAGAATCAAATGTATTTCGTATAAACATCCATAAAAATAACAAAGTAGAAAAAACCATCAGAAAACAATGTAGGAGAAGATCCCTAAACATCACTCAATAGCAATTTAAATAGAGCATAGATTTTGTGAGCTGTAAGCTCTGAAGACAAACAATAAGATTTTTTCAAAGGACATGATTGATAATTAAAATGAGAATTTTTTGAAGTACAAGAAACCTTTTTATTTGACATTAACAGACTTAAGATATGTGGATTAGGATGTCCAAGACGACAATGCCAAACATCATCAGAGGTAGACAGACTGGTATACAATAATGCCTGAGGTAAAGACTTGTAAAAGACTCGGAGATAGCATAAAGTCATCCCTACTCTGATAAGAAAGCACTTTTTTGTTAGCAGACCCTTGACACAAAACATAAACGAGTGAAATTAAAAAAAGCCATTATTTTCAAGATAAAATTCATGAACAGATAATAAAGGCTTTTTAATATGGAGAACATGTAAAATATTTGATAAGGTAAATATATGTTTTGACATGCAGATGATAGAGTGAGCAACATTTGATATACTAAGTCCCTTACCATCGTCAACATATAGCTGACCAATGCTCGGATAAGGTTCTGAATTTGTCATATTCATAAAATCATGCGTGACATGTTGATTAGCACTTGTGTCGGGAAACCAAGTAGCTAGAGTAACACTGTGATGATTATGGAATGCTAAGTTAACATTTGCGGCACATAGTAATTCACAAGTTATGGACGCTATGAAGCAGAATGTCCCAAACCATAACATAATTGGCATTTGATTTGGCGATTATTAAACCACTGATTATTGTAGAAAAAATGACTACGATGCTGCCCATTTTGATGAGAATTATCAATGTAATTATTGTTATAATTGTCACTGTTTCTATGAGAATTATTGTTGTAACTGTTACAGTTGTTGTGCCTCCATCCACCTCAAAACCTGCCTCCATAACAACAGTCAGAAGAGTTTCCAAAACCACCCGCTGATTGGTCATGAAACTGATGGGATTGACGTTGAGTAAAGAAGACCAAAGAGCTGCTAAACGGGGTAGGCACCAGAGGGGCTGAAATGTTAGTCACAAGAGAACTTTTATGAAGATATTCATTGGTGAGTGTATGATTATGCAACTCGGTATAAGTAAGTGACTTGATTTTGGTGAAGTCAAATCTTTGGTATCATTGAAGAATAAAAATGAAGGACTCGTTGCCGAACAAGGGGGTAGAATAACATTGCATATCTGTCAGCAGCAAAATTAAGTGCAGTGTTGGTGTTTTGATTAGGATCCATGAAGAATAGGTTTGTATAAACCTTTAATGCCAAATTGAGATAAAATAAGTTTTTAGGAGGCTTAAATAATTATAGTAGTCATCCTTTCTATTTATATAATTAGGGTTGTATACAATATTAACAATGCAACCCCCAACAAATAATCAAAATCATACAAGGTAATGTAATTTGCTATGTAATTGTATTTCCTATAATACAATCTAATTTTATTTAATTAGTATACTATAATTGTTATCCACATTGTATTTCTAAAATTAGTGTAATATCTTGAACTGGAGTATAACTAAATGGATTCATAGCAATGTTGTAGACTATGGTCTATAGTAGATTCCATACAAGTCTTTTTTTAATTTTTTTTTTTTAAAAAAGAGTTTAACTAAAAAAAATACTAGTTAAGAAACTTAAAGTTTTTTATTGTTTGCCCAGGTTAAAAGAAGCATCCAAGACAAGATTGAGCGCACGAAATATAAGCTTTGCCATTGTTTTTATTATTATTATTATTATAAAGTGAGTGACACGTGTCAGTTTTATGTCATGAATGTTATGTAAGATTAATGAATTCATGAAAAAAAAATTAATAATCAAATCTAAAGGTTAAAGCGGATTTTAAATCATTAAAAGCGGATTAAGGTTGTTCAATAATTGCGTTAAGGAATGAAATAATTGAATTGACATTAATTGAGATAATTGTTGTTTTGCATGCCATAAAGCAGACAACGTTGTCGCACGTAAAAAAAATTTAAATTTCGGTAGAAAGTATTTTTAGTTTTTGGTCTGGAGCGTGGTGATTTATAACAATTAGAACCATAATGATATTTTCGAAGAACACGTATGATTGTTTGTGTTTATTTTTTAAAAAGTAGTTTTTTAAAAATTATTTTTAAAATTTTATTATATTTATTTATTATTAGAAAAGTTGATCAACAGAAAACACTTTCCTGTCAATGAAAAGTTTAGTTTAGTTTTTAGAAAAATATATATTTTTTATTTTAGACAGAAAACACTTTTTGAAAGTTATAAAAATTTTAGAAATATCATATTATTTGTTGATTATATATTGTTAAACTTTTAATTGCTATATATATATATATTTTTTGTTTTGAATATTTATTTTTCAATTTCATCCCTTAGAATTTAATTTTTATATTTAATTTTGGTCTTCGTTTTTATAATTATTATTTGCCTTTTCCTTATTATTTTTTAATTGAAATTTTTTATCTATCAAATTTAATCCTTATTCTTTTGATTGTTACTTATTTTATTTGAAATAATTTATGAAATGTTAATTTTTATTATTTTAATTTTTTAATCTTTCAATTTTTTTTATTTTTTAGATTTGATCTTTATTATTTTGATTATTATTTATTTTATTTGAGATAATTTATGAAATTATATTTTTTTTCAATTTTATTCTCATTCAACTTTTAAATTTGTAAGATTTGTTCCTTATTATTTTAATAAACTTCAAAAAAATAAAGCATTAATGAGTTACTTCCCAGTTCATTTTTCATGACACAACAAAATAGTGGAAAATATTTTTAATTTATTTTTCATTACATTACAAAATATTAAAATATAATTTATTTTTAAAAATACTATTTTTCAGAACAAACAGTAACTTGGTAATCATTAAAGGTCATATGTCAAAATGATGATTGTTGTTTTCTTATCAATCACGAAAGCTTTTTTGCGTTCTAAAGGAAAATGATCGAAGGTGAATGGCTTAAAACGATACAAGCACGTGTTACTATTTATGTATGGTAATGTAGTTCTTTTTTAAATTGTTTTTTATTTAAAAAAATATCAAATTTATATTTTTAAAAATGTTTTATGATACTTTTAATAAGCTTAAATAAAAAAAATTAATTATAATATATTTTTAATTAAAAGATATATATATATATATATATATATATATATATATATATATATATATATATATTTAAAAAACAATATCATCTTGGTATGGAAAGTGGAAGCCGGTCATATCGTAAGGCTAGAGCTCCTGCAAAGATTTAGATCACAGGCGTCGTCACATCAGGTTCATTTCTTCGCTATTTTACATACAATACAGACAACATATGCATGTTTGAACTAGAATTTTTAAATATTTTGATTTAAAAAAAACATTTTATTTTTTATTTTTATTGTTTTAATGTGTTTATATTAAAAATAAATTTAAAAAAATAAAAAAATATTTTAATATATTTTTAAATAATTGTTTTTAAAAAAATAACTCTTCAAAACACCATAATTTTTTCTAGCCACGGCATAAAAGATTGCATTTGCTGGCAAATTTCAAACATACCGACTTGTGTTTTTACCTCAAACCAATTAGTAACAGATAAAATACGCGCAGCAGATAAAATAAATATTTTTACATTATAACATGTTTTTTAAATTGTTTTTTATATAAAAAAATATTAAATTAATAATTTTTAAATAATTTTTATATACTAATATTAAAAATTAAAAAATATATATTTTAATATATTTTTGATTAAAAAACACCCTACACTGCATACAAAACACAAACAATGCATCATGAAACTTATCACCAACTAATTAGCGATCAGCAATACCCTTTAATAATTTAATTAACAACAGTCCTTCAAATGGATAAACTTATTTGCTCTGTGTGCTAATTTCTCTTTAGGGAGTTGCATTAGATGTATCATCGATAATATTAAAAAAGAAGTTTTAGTTGACGAAAAATCTATCATCCTTGATTAGACATTTCTTAATTACTTCTGAAATAAAAATATATTCTATATTATTAACAATATTAAAAAAAATTGATCCTTTAGATATTTCATAATTTCTGTTGAAATAAAAATATATTCTTGTATATTTCGTAATGCCATTTGTTTCAAGACACTTGATTTAATTCATAATTGAATTATCACTTAGCGATTTTAATATATAAATCAAAGATTATGATTGGTTAAAAAAACATGTTACGTTGTTTTGTGTGCGGTTAGTATCATGATGTAAAATACTCTGTAAAAATATATATTAAAATTATTAAAAAACATTAAAAAAACCAATTAATTTTTTTTTTCTAATCAAGTTCATTTTTAAAAAACATATACGAATAAAAGTTAGCCGTGCTTAGTACACGCTACTGTGTGTATCTAGCACTAAACGAAAGGAACTTATCAGGGCCTCGAAGGGTTATTGTTCCTCGAGGAAAAGTGAAGGCCGAGAAGCACTCGATTCAAACTTCGAAGGCCGAGTGCTTGAAAAACACATACACACGCGCGCGCTCCGTAGTGAAATTTATAGGTAACCTTTGCAAAAGCAAAAAACGCGTCCCTTTGGAGACTTGTTCGGAGAAACACGTAATTTGAATCAATATGCCACTTGCACGTCTGCCTTTAGATCCGAGTATTAAAACGTTACTACTTGCTACAAATCTTGCTAACAAGGTGTTCGAGGAATCTCAAGGTCCCACCAGCAAAGCCTTTGAAATACTCTTCGGTGCTTTCAACGTCTGTGGACTTAAATAATCTTTCGAGCTGCACTTACGAGAGGTTCTTTTGTCCTAGTAGACATGGCAGTACAAATATTGGTGCCTTTATGTCACCAAGGTTCCTCCGTTGCTCTTATTTACCAAAGCTAGCCAGCAGATATTGTCACTTCGGACACGAATCAAGAACCCTAATCCTACCCCACCCGTCCTAACTTGCCCCATACAACAGGGAGGGAGACTATTTGAGCATATATTAGGTGAATCTCCGTAAAGAAAACAACCACATTGCTTCGACTTTCTCTTCCTTTTGTCTGGCGAAATTAATCCATCAACTGCTCGGCGTGTCATTTTATCAGATCTTAGATGATAGTTTCAATTGTATGTTAAATTAGACAACCTATTTTTTACCCCTGCCAGTAGTGGAGAAAAGTAAGCTCCCACGTCACAAGATACGTAGCCACTGTTGGGCCACGAAGATTTGATACACAGGAGGGCTTCGGTATACACGGTCCCCATTGTAGTGTGGGTCCAATTGGGACATAGAGAGGGGTCCGTCTGGCCTTGCATGTGAAAGACATGATGAAGTAATAGTTGTCAATAGACTGAAATTTGTAGAGTGTAGGTCCCTTTAAGCATATTATTGGTGTAATGGCCGTTAGATAGACCAAATGTCTCAACAAAGGTTACGGGACTTCCTGTCACGTTCCTACTGCCCCACTTTTGACAACCCTAAGAAGACCTGTTTGTAGGAGCTCGGCCTATCGTTCTCAAATCTCATCAATCAAAACCAGAGGTCATCTCTATGGTCATGGCAAGCTATTTATTAACCTCTGTCACTGGGACTCTGCATCTCACCCTGAAGTACCCGAGTCGATACGAAACACGGGTCCGATACCCTGCTTAATAGTGTGTTTTTAAGTACTGTTGTGGTTATTTTTTATTTTTTATAGTGTTTTTATTTAAAAATATATTAAAATAATATTTTTTTTATTTTTAAAAATTATTTTTAATATCAATACATTAAAATATATGAAAACAATAAAAAATATTAATTTAAAATAAAAAAATAAAAAATTTTAAATTTTTTTAAAAACATATTTGAAACGCAAAAATAAACAGTGCTTAAATTTTATATTCTTTTGACAGATACAGATGACTGTTTCACATTGCGTTTTGAAAATGCTTTTAAAAAAATTAAAATTTTTTTTTCAAATTAATATTTTTTTAATGTTTTTGTGAAAAATAATTTTTAAAAAATAAAAAAATATTAATTTGATATATTTTGAAATAAAAAAATATTTTAAAAACATATTCTATAACACATTTAATACATTTTGAGGAAGGAGAAGAGGATGCGGGTACTCCTTGTTACGTTTTGATGCAGGGAAACTAAAGCCTTAACCTGATAGGCAAAAAATAAAAGTTGTGGGCCTCGGTTTTACATTAGCCCACTTATTTAAGTTATAACTTGACCTTATAGCTATGGAATCTCATTGGGCCTAGGATATAAGCTATTTAGGCCTTGTTAAATGATGTTTTAGGCTTGTAAACAATCTATTAGACTGGGCCATTTGAGATCACGGGTTAGGTGAATTATTCCGAGTTAATCGAGTCAATCATTTGATCAATGCCTCATTTGGGCAGCTCTGTATGATTGAAAGATATAGTAAACAAAGTCTATGGTCAGGAATTGATCTTAAATTTTTTTTTTTCAAGATTTTACAAAGATGAATACATCATTTTTTCCCATTTCAAATTGTATTGAAGGTTTTAAAAAGTATTTTTGTATTTATAATGCATTTTTTTGATATTAGAATATTAAAATCTAAAAAAAAAGTTAATTTGATATTTTTTTCAAATAAAAAATAATTTTAAAAACTTTTAAAAGCGAGTTCAAACTAAAAAAACACACCATAAAAATGAAATTTGCTCGGTAGCATATAGATTTATTTATCTATTTCCAAATGGCTAATGCTTTCAACCTGTATCTGGTTCAGAGCTAGCATCGGTATGTTTGTACATTTTGGTGGTGTTTCTTTTTGTGATCTCACTGTTTTTTTTTTATTTAAAAAAAAATGATTTTTTTTTCAAATGATTTTTTATTTTTAGATTATTTTTTCAAATTTGCTCGGTACTATAAAAATAAAATTTAAAAAATAAAAAATACTATTCTAATATATTTTTAAATAAAAAAACACATTTAAAAAACAACAATTACTACCAATTTCATTCACTAAGTTTATTACGTGGAAATCGGAAGAAGTAGGAAATTAGACCCCAACACTTGCTCCTCCGTTCTGATTTCTAAATGTATAAAATTATTCTCCCCGGATTACTGGAGATTTATTTCAGCATCAAATCAAATCAATCAACTTTAAACAGGAGTGGAGGCAGTATTTTGTCTACAGCCAATTTAGTCTGTCCGAGCGAGGAAAGCAATGGTCCCCTATCATACATTTGGAAATAACATCAGCATGCTTTATCAATCCCAGCAAAACCTTTCACCATTTTGGCAATTCTCTTCATTTTAACCTACATGGATGGATTTATAACAAACCTTCTCCTCTCCCTTCACCTCTCTTCCATCTCTAATATTCTTCTCTTTATATCATTAAGAAAAGAAAGATTCAGAATTAAATTCAAAGGAGCTAGCTAGCTAGCTACCAGTTTGAAGGAATAGCGGAGCTTAAAGAGAGAAGGGGGTCATCAAGTAGAGAAAGTAATAGTAATATGGCAAGAGGGAAGATCCAGATCAAGAAGATTGAGAACTCGACTAACAGGCAAGTTACATACTCCAAAAGACGAAATGGTCTCTTCAAGAAAGCTCATGAGCTCACTGTTCTTTGTGATGCCGAGGTCTCTCTTGTCATGGTTTCTTGCACTGACAAGGTCCACGACTACACTAGCCCCTCCACTACGTATGTCCCATATCTCTCCCTCGTTTTCTTTTCCTGTCAAACCCTTCTTCCCTTTTATATATTTTGATTTTATTTTTCATGGCCAGAACGAAGCGGATATTTGATCAGTATCAGCAGACTAAGGGAATAGATCTTTGGAGCTCCCACTATGAGGTGTTTAATTATATCTAATTTCTATTATCTTTTTTGTGCGTGCGAAGTCAAGACCCTCCGTGTTTCTCTGTAATGGTATAAAGCTTGTGTGCTCAGATAATGAAAGAGAACTTGGAAAAACTGAAAGAGGTGAACATGAAAATCAGGAGGGAGATGAGGTGATAAAATGCCTGAAATTTGTTGTCCATATGCTCGTTATTCATAGGTGGTATCTGTTCTGTTTTTTGCTATTTTTTTTTATGTTGTCGTGATTATACTTTACAGGCAGAGGATGGGTCAGTGTTTGAATGATTTGAGCTTTCAGGATCTGCAGAGTATTGAGAGCGATATGGAAAGTGCTTGGAGGGTTATTCATGACCGTGCGGTAAGATATTCGGCCCAGCTCACAGCATTCTTAGGGTTCTAAACTAGGAAAATTTGCTGGACAGCTCAAACTGTCACAAGAATGGATATAAAGAACAATTCTGGTCTATTGACATGTATTTCAACTTCTACGTTTTGCTCTTGAACTATGAATACTTCAGCTACAAATGTTTCAGCAAGAATTTGTCTGGACAGTTCTTTTGTTAGTTTAATTTGGAGCAAATCAACTGAAAAACTTCAACTCAACCACTATAATACTGTCTTCTGGTGACAGGATCGTGTGCTTACTAATCAGATTGAAACTTCCAAGAAAAAGGTATTCCTGTTTGATCATATAGTTCTGTCCATCTTCTTTGATGTCCATTTGTCTTGGATATTTGAGTCATTGGAATCTATTTCTTCTTATTGTTCCGTTAAAGGCGAGGAATGTGGAGCAAATCAACAGAAAACTTCAAATGGAATTAGTAAGTATGGAGCTCCAATGAGCTAGACAGGTACTAGAGATTATATTATTAACGGAAAATCTTGAAGTTAATGTTTCACTTTTTGTTATGAAGGAAGCAATGGATCAAGATCCATACGGCTTGGTTGACAATGGAGGGGACTGCAATTCTGTTATGGGATTTTGAAATGAAGATCCTTGCATATTTGCTATGCGATTGCAACCCAACCACCCTAATCTTCCCAGGGAAGCAGGGCCATCTCTCACAACTTAACCCTTGCTTGAGTAGTGTCAGCTGAATTGAGGTTACTCTACATCCAAGTTGCTCAAAATTATCCATGTGTTGACTGTTACCAATCAGAAATACTTGAATGGCTTTCCTTTTAAGTATATCTGTAGAATGAACTTGTATTATCCCGGATTGCTTCCATCTTGACAACTGATATGCTGCGGACGCCTTCTCTTCATTAATTATTAGTCTAATGATTCCTGATTTTCAGTTTTTCACAGAAAATTTTCAAGTTCCTACGCGTTGCTTGATGATATATGTTGTTCATCAGCTGAAATATTCGTGCACTACATGTATCTGGCCTGATCAATTTAGTAAGTTAGGGGCATCCCACTCAGCTGCTGAAATTGCATCATGTATTCTGCATTCTTTATTTCCTTTGTTGATTTAACCTCAACGAAAATTGCTTGATTATGTATGATGTTCATCAGCTGAAATATCCGTGCACTGCATGTAATGAACCATTACAAAATTAAGAGTAAACATGTAAATAAAAACAAATATATGGACTAAATTATTTTAAAAAAACTACAGGAACTAGAATAAGGTCTTATCAAGTCGTCCATTACATTCCTAAAATTCTTGCAACCAAATGATGTACGAAACATAACAAGCTGATTTTACTCAGTTTTGCGAACTATGGGTGCTTTTATCTTCCTATTTTACTACCAATGAGGATTTTGTTAAATCTCTTGTTGTTGTACGCAATTCAGCTGCTCAGTTTGCTCTTGCATTGATGAATTCTTGGGCATCAATAATTTTCAAAAAGGATGCCCATCATCTAAACTTGAACAGGCACGCATGCTTGATGTTTCTGTTTTCTTCATCAGCACATGACATCCATGGAACCATTTCTGTCAAGTTGATAGAATCACTGTGTGATATGTAACCCTTTTTAAAAAGGAACTCGGGCAAATTCTTTTTTCAGAGTCTGCGGCATAGTTTCAAGACTGTGTTTGGGTTCTGGTTGGAGAAAGATAATTGATTTAACCGAGTTAATTTTAAAAATAAAAAAATAAATTTTTTTTAAAAATTAACTCGATTAACCTTCTCTTCTTCTTATTTATAAAAACAATCAAGTTATAAGTTTATTTGTTAATTCTCAAATTTAATTGGGTCAATATTTAATAATTACCATATCAATATATGAAGCAAAGTCAAATCTAATAGTTATTATTTGTGTTGGTTTATTTTTTTTTTATTGTATGTTTAATAATATGATGTAATATGATTTTTAATTAAAAATATATTAAAATAATATTTGTTTTAAAAAAATATTATACACATAAAAAATATAAATTTAATATTTATTTAAAAAAAAACACTTCAAAATTAGAAAGTACTCAGGAAATTATTTAGACCATCCTTGGAAATTGGAATTGACACCCTCACTATAATAATTGTCAGCATCTACAAGTTTCTGTAAGAACCAACCAGTTATCCGACCATTACCTAATCATCGTCAAATAATTAATAAAGAAATTGATCGGAAGATTTTAGCACAAGTAGTAACACATGTTGACAATTTCCTCGACGTCCCTTGTTCTTTTACTTGCGACACTTGCACTTCCTTTCCAATTAAGGCCAGCCTTACCCATCATTCCAGAACAATAGGAATAAATCCCTCCATGCCATCCTAGGCAACATCTCGACCAGATTCTCTGTCTAATGCCGAGGAAAAAAAAGTTTATTCCTTCGATGCCATCCAAGACTTGAAGAGACTTGTTTCAATCCAAGTAGACAATTAGCCCCAAGAGGAAAAGAAAAAAACTTGATCTTAGCATTAATGCACCGTCCATTTTAGATTTTACTGAGGGCTAAGTAGATTCAAGATTTTAAATTTTATCTCTGATGATTGTTGGAACTAATTGATTTTATCAAATATTGTTTTAAATTCACTCGAAATCAAACAATAACGATGTTTTTTGCAAGGATTTTCAAGTGATTTTTGATGTAGAAGTTCAATTGATTTTCAGCCAGAAAGATAAAATCGAGATAGATTCTATTCTATTTTCAACAGGATAATATTTTTGGACTGAGAGAGATTTTTTGGAAAAAAGTTTGACAGTCACACCTTCTCTCTTTTTTTCGAGATTAATATTATATTTTCCATTAAATATTCCTTAATTATCTCGGAATACAAGAGAAATTCAATTTCCTTCTAATCACGAAATAAAAAAAAACAAGAAAAAATAAATCAAAAGCCGTTATTTTCCCAGCCTAGCAGCAAAATCTTTCTGCCCCACGCCCCGTAATTCGCTTAGACACAACTACCCCCATATAGTGCGAAACAACAAAAAGGCAATTCAATTTCAGCTCTGAAAAGGAAGCTTAAAAACCCGACTCGCCGCCTCCCCAACCAATTAACTTTATCTAATTTTCCATCTCGAGACGGACAACAGCCGTTCGCGGCGACAGGTCACCATCACCGATATAGTAAGCGGTGGAGAGAACCAAAGCGGTGGCTCTTCTCAATTCTCTTCAAGGGTAGTTTCGTCAAATTCACGTAATTCTCAAGAGTTCCTCTTTTTAGTCAAAAGGTCAAACCCCCAGGAACACTCTTTCTGCCCGCGACAGACAATTAGCAAAGTTTCCCAGTTCCCCGTCACCTGAGAAAGCAGTTGTTGGCACATGTGCCCTTCCCCGACGTTACTTCCATAACTTTTTTCCTGAAATCTCCGGTCACCTGAGAGAGCCGACGCACCAGCAAGAACCAGACTCCCTTCACTGCCCACGTTTCTATAAAAGAAAAGCCTCCAGCTGCTTCTCTTGCATGTTTATTTTTTAGGCATGGGAGCTCTCGGCCCTGTCTCTCCTTGGATTCCAGAAGATGACGTTTTGTTAAAAAACTCTATTGAGGTAAAAATCTTTTTTTCATCATCATTATTATTCCACCAATTCTTTGTTAATTAAAAAAAAAGTGAATAAAACCCATCTTTTTATACTAATTATTTTTATTTTTTTATTGTTATTCTGTAATGGTGGATTTTTCTTGTTTTCAAGCATGAATTTCTTGAAACAAAGATATTCTGTTTCTATCTTTTCTTGTAGCATGGATTTTGAGGACATAATTATTGCTGTATTTGATGTTTTAATTAGGGCAGGATTTTCAACATGTTAAATGGCCAATATCGAAGAAAATCTGAATTCGAACTTAGAAATAAATAGTGTTCTTAACATGTGAAAAAGAATGGTTAATTTTTTTATGCTATGATAGTGTTGTTTTGTGAGTTTCGATTTTGTTAATTGTAAATGATGAGGGTCCGGTTCTGTTTTTCGGATATACTGGTTTTGGTGATTGTGAGATTCTACGTGGCATCGGTAATGATATGATAGCTGTTATCAGAGGCATGATATTGAATATGCAAGGTATAAGCCAGGAGGGATATTTGTAATGCTTCATTTTCGCAAGGAATTTAAAATAGGAAATTTCTTCATGAGCCGGTGCAAAAGGGGGGATTTAGTGGTGCTGGTGGTTGCACTGCGGACAGGAGAAAACATTGGTGGTGAGATGTATCAGCAACACCAATTATTTTTCTAATTCGCTGGTATGACCTTGCATAAGTATTTCAAGAAGAGAAATTCTGGGTCTGTGAAAGAGAGGTCTTGCATTCTTTTATTCTGACTGTTGTCTATATGCTTTTACTAGTGCATGGCAGTAAGAAGAAGAGAGATGACAGCCATGGACATGGCAAGGTGTAATACATGAGGAAAACATTGAATACTAAGTTGAAACCATAAAAATTTAAGTTGTGGTTGTTGGCTAGGATGTCTGTGTCAACCGGTGCATTTGTGAGTGAAGTTTTGCTCCCATTGCATCCATAGGAATTTTACCGTTAACTCTTTTTGCTTGCAGTTTTGACGATATAGTTATTGACAGTGAAAATTTTATTTCTTCATCTGTTAGAACCATTGTTCTTATTGCTCTCTTTATTAAGCTTTTTGAATATATGTGTGTTTATAGACTGTTTAAAAGTAGCAGCACATGGGTTTTAGTAGTTGTACCTCTTTTTTATGCTTCTTAAGACTGAAGCATATAAAAAAACCTTGTCAATTGGTGCTTGGTGCAGCTTCTTCTCTTTTTTTTGTTGTTGTTGTGGGGTTGGATCATTGGTTTGCTACCATTGTCTAATTAAATATCAATTGTTAAAGCTTGCTGACTTTTGTTCAGTGTGATTGTTTTGGGAATCACTATTTATTTTTGTTTCTTTTTTATGTTTTGCAGGCTGGTGCTTCCTTGGAATCACTGGCAAAAGGAGCAGTACAATTTTCTCAAAAATTCACTGTTCGAGAAATACGAGATCGCTGGTATTCTCTCCTTTATGATCCGGTTGTTTCTTCAGAGGCTGCTTTTCACATGACTGAGCTTGAGTGTTCTGCATCGACTTTTCCATCAAAATTCAGTAGAGCTGGAAATTCAAAAGAAAATAAATGTTTTCCAGGGAAGAGGAAAACTGAAAGTGTCCGCCATTGTTACTATGCTCCGCGTAAAAGAATTTGCAGCAAACCATTTAATTCCATGGAGTTGAGTTTTCTTGATTCCCCCAATAATAACAATTATGTTGGCAATGAATATGAGCAATTATCCACACAATGCATGCTTGGAGATCCAGTTACAACTCACTTCGCACTTCAGGAATCAAATTTGGACATTATGCATCATGTGTTTCCTCCAATTGTGAGTAGTGGTACTGCCCATGCCTTTGATACCGAATTCCATAGTACAATTCAAGAAGATTATTCAATGGAGCAAGACAATATACACATTCCCCATATACTTGGAGAGGATCCATCTAACACTGAAAACAGAACCGTGGTCGAGGAACTCAGTCAACAACTGCCAGTTGATGATGACTTGTTACATGGGTGCTCTAACTTTGATGGAAATGATGTCCTTAGTTCACCAGTTCCAGAGTGTAGTTTGTCATTTCACAATTTGGAGTTCTCTTCTTCACTTCATGAGATGCCTATTTGGAGAATGGATGAAGGGATTTCAGTGCCAGATATTCCAAACAATCTTGGATTACATGACAAAGATATGCACCATGGTGATGCTTTTTCACTCCTTGATGATGGTGATATTAAGAATGCATGTTCAACAAGTTTCAATGATCTCCAAAAAGACTCAGAGTTAAAAATGGAAATACCGAGTGATGTGCCACAAAATTCATCTCATAGCACAGAAGATTTTCTGGCTGAACTTACCAATTATTTGTCTAATGACGAGGAAGGGGCAAGTGTGGATATGGATGGAAAAGATTTCAGCACCAATTCTTACATTGCTTGTCTCAATACAATTTTGTTGGATTCACCAAATAATTCTAACGAAAATCACAGGCCCAATGTAACTGAACCAGAAGCATCAATATCAGCAGACTGTTTTAAAAATCACTCAGATGCTTGTCCTGGAAACTTATGGGAGAATAGGGGGTCTCACTGTAGTGTGGATGCAGGTTGTAATTCTGAGTTCCAGTTTGTTTCATCAACATCACTTCTAGATCCGCATCCTGAGGTGAAAGATGGGAATATTTGCTGTGTGCTAAACACTGAGGACACAGAGATCCCATTCAATGATGATATAGACCTCCCCACTGACTGGCGCCCAAGATCAGTTACCTCCTTGTTGCAAAGGAATTTCCAACATGCTGGCAAACCAAATTCTTTATCTGCTAAGGAATTACCAAGTAATAAAAATGGTAGTGTAGTTCCAGTAGTCACTCACAGGGATCTAGAAAATCCTGGACAATTGCTTGCATCTTCTCAGATGGTAAGATTACTGGCGATGCTAGAATCTGGTCCAGTCCATCCTGTAGGTGATCGTAGTTTGAAACTTGAGTTGCCCGGCAGTGACTCCACTCGTAGGAGTGCAGGTTTTGCTTTTGGTGGCTCAACTCAATTTAACTCAGCAGATACTAAGATGGAAACTCTTGTTCCTACTAAACTGAAGGAAGAAACTACAGAAACCCCAATGGCCAAGCATATGAGTAATGAATCAGCTGATTCTTTATTAGAGAAGCCGTCTTTGGTTTCTGATTTCTTTACATATCCCCAGACAAATGTGTCTGCTATTAAACAGGTAGAAGATGCACCAGACAGAGTTCAAAATCATCAAGTATCACATATGAAAGTGGGCTCTTCAGATTTTGCTTCTTCAGAACTAGTAGTAAACCATTCAGTATCAGATCCAGCTGAGCCATCTATCCAGAGTGATGATGATGTACCATATTTTTCAGACATTGAAGCAATGGTAACTGTATACTGCATTCAAACAGATGGTGATTATCCTGTTTCTTTTGACAATTTCTCTTTTTTTCTGAACATATACTTTGTAATTCCACTTGTTATCAGATACTTGATATGGACTTAGATCCAGAAGACCAGGATTTATATTGCAGCGAGGAAGGTAAAATACATTCTGCTTCGTAACTAGCAATTGCTTTTCTCACATTTAACAAGCTTTGCGATGATTGATTCTCGCCCCCCCCCCCTCCCCCAGTCCATGTTTCCTTGAAAATAAAATGCATATAGTAACTTAGACAGTGTTTATTAGGGAATCACATCAGTATGAAACAATGAGTGAAACTAAGACAGCCCCAATGTTGTTGTAATAACATTGAACATACAAGCATGTGCTGCTTGTATTGGTAGTTATTTGATTCTATCTCAAGGTTTGTAATTGAAATCACTGAAAGATATTGTATACACAATTATCTGTGTTTGTGTGTGGGTTTGAGCACGCATGTTTAAGGGTACATGTTTTTGTGCTTATATTCATATTATTAACCGAGTTTGTTGACATACCTTTAGAAAATGATGTGCTGTATACATGCATTGTAGCTAAGCATGTCATATAAGTTCCAATTTTTCTCTGCAGTCTCAAGATATCGACATGAGGACACGAAGAGGGCAATCATGAGGCTGGAACAGGGTGCTCATTCTTATATGCAAAGAGCTATTGCACGTCATGGAGCATTTGCAGTTATACATGGCCGCCATTCAAAACATTATATTAAGAAATCTGAGGTATATTAAAGATTCCTTAATTGCTTAAAGAATCCTATTCTTTTAATCCCTTGTGTCCATGGTTGTTTTTCAAATAGTTGCCTCATCTACAATACCACAATTGGAGCTATAAATTTATATACAGATACAATGCTCATCCAAATTGTGTATCTGAATCACTAGTAGTAAATTATCTAGATAGTTTGGTAATTTCATGTGATAAATATTCATGGTATGTTAGTTAGGAGTAGGAAATTTTTTTTCCTTTTCATTCATTTTAAATCTAAAGACTATTCAACCTCAATAAGATGCTGTTTTGCTATGAAGCTTAATTTCTGAAGCTGACTATAATGTGTGACAGCCCATAAATCTTAAATCCATGATAAAATCTATGCCTTGGGTTGGTTTGTAGGATTACAGTGCATGTGATTTTTCTTTGTGACCATGCAGGTATTACTTGGTAGAGCAACAGAAGATGCTATCGTCGACATTGACTTGGGAAGGGAAGGCCGTCGTAATATAATATCTCGACGGCAGGTGAGATTTGCCCAAGTTTATTAATGTATTTTAACTGTACTGTTAGTGGCTTATTCTCATTTTCTTTTTTTGGCCTAAAATTTGTAGAATTCAGCACTCAATCCCTTTTCCTTTCACTCCTTTATTTTCATATTTTTCTACTGTTTTTTTTTTGTCACTTCTAGGATTCTTTTCTTTTCTTTCAAACACTGTCATCATTTACTAAATTAATTAACTGATAAATTAAGAAGATTTGCTTGTTAAAAGTCATGAAAAGTGAGAATTGTTTATTAAATATGGGTTAAATTAGGTTGAGATTGAAGATGGTATTTATGCATATCTCTTTATAAAATTTGTAACCATAGCAATGAAAAATGACATGAAATCAAACTTGTAATTGCCTCGCATGCCATTTGAGAATACATGTGGAGTTCTGGATCTTGAATTGCTGTAATCCATTTCTCGCTTCAAAAGCTCAAAAGATTTCAAGTGAAGTTTACTTAAGTTGTAATTGCTGATAAGAATAAAATAATCCTTTTGAATCTAGCCTCTTTTGGCTCCATCAGACACACTATGCCCCCTCTTCCTGTTAAATTTCACATCTCTTATTTTTACCTTTCTCTTGTAGTCCACTAAGGCCTACTTTTTTCTTTAAATTGAGGTGCATGTAACTTTTCCTTATTTGTTTAGGCTACTATAAATTTGGACAAAAGTGGATCTTTTTATCTGAAAAACCTTGGCAAGTGCTCCCTCTCGGTGAATGACAAGGAAATAGCCCCTGGACAGAGTCTAAGCCTTACTTCTGGTTGTTTGATTGAGGTTTGTTGCAATAGGTCTTTATTTCAGCATTCATGGTTAACAAGATGCTCTTTATGTGTAGAATTTTCTTTCAAGTGTTCTCTGCAATTTTATCACATATTGAATCTAATGTTGGCTTTTCCTGTGCCTGCTTTTACCTGTCAGTGTTTATGCAAGTAATATTTAGCAATAACAAAAACAAGCCTTTATCATAACTTGAAATTTGTGTGGATAGAACGAAACAAATGCCATTTTCACTAAGGGTCTTTACAATGAACAAGATAATACTCTTCATTCTGTGGTACTGCCATCTTTAGGGAGAGTATTTATCGTCTTGAATTATATGCCATAAATCTTAATGAAGTTTGTTTCTTGTACACAATTCATTCATATGTTGACGGCTGTTAGGTAAGAGGTAATGTCGAGAGTCCCACTGTTAATGCATACGCACTTGTAACCTTTATCTCTTTCTTTTTCCCAGCTGCCCATAGATATTTGCTATTTGATTTTCCACTCTGTGTAAAGCCCAAATGGTTTCTCAATGACTGCAAATTTGGACTCTAGTTTTTTGATGTGCCAACTGCTCTAAGATCACTTTGTTCGTGGCACACATGATTACCACTATTATACAGAATCTGTAAATTCCTAGGGAAACCTTATACTGTTTTCTGCTAACATTAACAAAGGCAATTTATTTTGTTGCAATTGCTTATTATAACTAGCATCCACATGTTTCAGCTGCTACAATACAAATGTGTCTTAATCCACAAATGACTTTATATTCCTCATGTTTTATTCCTCAAAGTTTTATGTTTGCACAGTACACCTAATCTCAAGTAATTCGTGGGTGTATCTGATTTTGCAGATTAGGGGAATGCCTTTCATATTTGAGATAAACCAAACTTGTGTGAAGCAATATCTAGCTAGAAAAGCCCAGGAGAACCAAACCTAGGAGCACCTGGTTTGAATCACACCAGTCATTCAGAGCGTCATCAGAAGGTGCTATATTTTTTTACCATGTGCTTTCTGGGTTCTTTCGATAAGCTATGTTCAATCTGTTGTATGTAGATCAGCTGCCTTTGAAAGAGGAGTAATGTTCTCATTTTAGAAAGGATTTTTCCGCATGATGTCTTAATCATTAGAAATTTATATAGGGATTATTACCTAAAAAAATTTATATGGGGAGCATGTTTTCACTTGCATGCAACAAGAAAAATCGCGAATCTAGGTTACTGAGCAATTACTTCTCTGTTGGGAATAAATAACGTTCTCTTGAGATATCGGGGATGTTTGGGAATAAATAATGTTCTCTGTTGGGAATAAAATCGCTAATCTAGGTTACTGAGCAAAGGAACTGCACGAGTTGTAGTTCTAGCTTTCCCTTTTCTTTCCCCTTCCATCAAATTACTCTGCGCAGACTCTTCCTGGCAGTATGATCAGAGTCGCATTAGGATAACAAGGCTGTCGAGATAGACCTGGAGTGTGCTTATGATTGCTTGGGCTCAAGCAAACATCCGAACTATGACTTTCCACTTCTGGTGGTTGATTGGACCTTGACCTCCTCCACATCATTCCATCTGTTGCTGGAATGGGGGATGATTCCTGTTAGCTTTGAACCTGCCAGTGAAAGCTTGTTAATTACTTTGTGGAGGATGAGACTCGAAATAACTTGAATCTCTTATCAAAGTCATTTATTAAATCTCAATGGGACTTTCATCTCTCATCGAAATCTAAACTCTGCTCTGTCTTCTTATCTGATCGATTTTGTTTTGTAAGGCAATGATTCCCTAACCCAGAGCCGAAAGTTCATTAGTGAGGTTGCTCTCCTTGATGATTTGGTACCCTAGTATGCATTTCACATCTGATTGAAGCATCCAATGTTCAGTAAAACTGTCTTCATTTGGCAGTACTTACAGAATCTGAGCAGACGCATGCAAAATCACCATAACCGGCTAATCAATTTCTGTATTTATTGGATTTTCTTTTTATTGTAATTGAACCCTAAGTCAGAAGATCTCACATGGGATCCTGCCACATTCCTTATGGTCAAATCCAACGGTTTGAATGAGACTGGTGTCCGCTGTCATAAATCACAACTCTCTAGCATCTACAAATTAGTCCAAAAACCCAAATCGTACGGAACAATCGAACTATCGTACTCTCTTGTCCATAGCCTTTGCTTTGGTGCACAACCTTCTAAATCCAAGTCCAGTGTCCCCTCTCCCATTTTACTGTCTACCTCTATCTAGTTTCTCTGTGGAAAATGTCAAGAAGCAAACGCAGCCTCACTTTCTCTCTACAGTAACTCCTTTTTAGGATCACATTGTCTTTACTGTTGCTTAAAGTAGATTCCAGAAGCCACCCTGGAGACATACGGGTGCTCAAGGATCTAAAACATGCTCCCCAAGTCCGTAGCTCCTGGATCTTGCTAGAACTTGTGCGACTTCTCAGTGGATCCCTGTGACCATATCTTCAGCGACAAATTCACCTGTGGGTTCAGGTGTGACTGGGTTGCTCCTGGTTTATTCTGAGTCGCTGTGATTACTGTTGACCTGGTGGGTTACTCTGGTTTATCTCTTCAATCACCTAGAACCTGCGTTACCTACAAACTCTTGACGTTTCAGATAACTCCTTCAATGGCTCAATCCCATACTCGCTTTCCAACCTCACTCTGCTCCGTCTTCTCAGTCTCTTAAAGAACTTGCTTTCTGGACAGTTCCGTATCTCACCTTGAAGAGCTATATCTTGACGGCATCTCCATGGAAACAAGCTTCAACTCTCTTGTAAGATAAAAAGACTTGCAATCCAAGAAAAAAAAAACCTCTGGTGAGTTTCCCGATTCGGGTGTTCTCAAAGACCAGATAACTAGCCAAGTTCCTTCAACATTGCCAAGGTCACTTCTTGAACTTTCTATGCGAAACAACTTCCAGGGAAACCTGCCAGATAATGTGGGGGATTTGGAGTTTTACAGGTTTTGGTTCCAGGCAAGCTAATAGCTCTTGATTAACTTTAACGATCTTAGAGGTTTGTTGCCTTGATTTTTGGGTTCCATGCCGAGGTTGTCAGTTTTGTCTCCACAGAATAAAAGGTTTACAGTAATGATACCGACTCGGTAATACTTCTTCGTTGGAGAGGCTATTATTTAGATGCGAACTACTTGTGTGGTCCGATTCCGGGTCCTATCACGGATTTAAAACCGGGTTCTGCTAATGTGGGTTGTGTGGATAATTGTTTATATAGGTGTCCTGGTACGTTCTTCATTTGTCAAGGTGGGAATCAGAAGTCCTGAATGGACTGTAAGAAGAGATTCTCGCCTGCTATTCCTAAGACTAGAACACCAAACTAACCAGATTTGTATGATATTTACCCTTTTCCTTCGAAGTTTGCCTCTATTTCTTGTTTTTTAAAAAACTAAAACAAAGGTTTGAAAGCAAAGATTTTGCGTGAAAAGGGGCAAGTTAGATGTTCTCTATCTAATCCAACCTTGGTGCAAACTCAATACAATAATATGGTCAGTAAGTCAGTGCCCTTGTTGCAGTTTCACCATTGTTAGTTTCAACATGTTAAACCTAACTATATCCGTTGTCAATGCTCGGAAAATCCGAGGCCTAGGGCTTGATCAGGATTGGGTTTTTAATTGAATTGAGCAAGATATTAGCCCTATTAAATTTGGTTGATTCAATTATATTATTAGTCATCTGGATGACTCATTAAACCTTATTTTAATGCCCCTGGGGCTGGATTAGGTTTTGGGCTGGTTTCATAACCAAACATGACATGAAACGGGCCCAAATATAATTTTAAAATATCCATTTTTATTAGCCCATTTACAAACTACCACCTCCCGAAGCCCATAATGTAAAACACCTTAAGTTTAAGCGTCTTCGCCCATCAAATTGGAGAGCTAAAGTAAGGAATGAACCTAGGCTAGCTTTCCTAAAAACAGAGGTACTTACATTTTCAAATACGGAATTGCGCTTTCCTCACTTGCTTACACCTTAGCCCTTAGCCCTATTACTGTGGAAATATCTAAAGCCCTCACTAGCCCTCTTGGCTCACAAGGAGAAGGAATAGCACTGGCTGGTGTAGGGTTTTATGAAAAGATACATTGCTTGTATTGCAGTGTGCTTTATATAGAGATTACAATGAGAATTACAATCTGAATAGGAAAGAAGAATTACACACAAAAAAGAAAACCGAATGTCCTGAGAATAAGGAAACATGTATCCTAACTATACGTGGAGTCATAGCTGATGGAGATTTGCAGCTGGTGTGGATGTATTTGATACATACGGGGAACTTATTCCTTTACTCTTATACGCCCCCGCAAGATGGTGCTTCCATTAGAGACACCAATCTTGGACTGAAGAAGAGTAAACAGTTGGCGAGAGAGAGGCTTGGTGAGAGCATCAGCTAGCTGGTCTGTAGTAAAAACATGAGAGACACGAAGCAAACCCTTGCTGACATGATCACGTACAAAATGGAAGTCAATGGTTATATGTTTCATGCAAGAGTGGAAGACAGGATTGACATAGAGGTAAGTTGCACCCACATTGTCATAGAAAACAGTCGGTGGAGTAGGAAAAGATGCATGCAACTCACGTAAGAGCTGCTAAACCCAAGATAACTCCGCAGCAGTGGCAGCAACAGCCCGATATTTGGCTTCTGTAGAAGAACGTGCAACAGAATGCTACTTGCGAGAGGCCCAAAAGACAACATTACCTCCCAAAAATAAAATGTATGCAGTAGTGGATGTGCGGTCATCAGAATTGCCTGCCCAATCAGAATCAGAGAAAGCAGATAATGTAGTGGAAGTGTTGCGGGTGAAGGAGAGGCCATGATAAATGGTGCCCGTGAGATAACGTAACAGACGCTTAACTGCTTGCCAATGAAGCTGAGTGGGTTTATGCATGAACTGAGAGAGTTTATTCACTGTAAAAGCGATGTCTGAACTGGTGAGAGAGAGGTACTAGAGAGACCCAACAACACTGCAAAACTCACTGGCATTCATGGAGGCAGACCCGTCAGTTAGAGTGAGACTGGAAGTTGTGGAGAGTGGTGTAGTGGCCTTCTTCGCACCAACCATGGTGGTGTGGACAAGTAGATCATATATATATTTGTGTTAGGACAGGATGAGGCCAGTGGAGGTGGGCAATACTTCAACCCCAAGGAAGTAGTGGAGAGAACCCATATCTTTGACAGAAAAATAAGAGGACAGTGCAGTAATAAAAGAAGATAAGAACCTGCCATTGTTGCCAGTAAGAAGGAGGTCATCAACATAAACCAAGAAATAAGCAATTATGCCATCATGATTGTAGATGAACAGAGATGTATCAGCTTTGGGGTTGACAAACTGCTATGAGATGAGAAACGTGGCCAGCTCATTATACCAAGCTCGGGGAGCTTGTTTAAGTCCATAGATGGCTTTGCAGAGACAACAAACATGGTAAAGCAGCTGAGCATCAATGAAGCCCTGGGGTTGAGCCATGTAGACTTTTTCATAAAGAGAACCTTAAAGGAAGGCGTTATTAACGTCAAGTTGTGTAATAGGCCAACCATGCTGAAGGGCTAGACAAAGAACAATGCGGATGGTGGTAGGCTTGATAACGGGGCTGAACATCTCAGTATAATCAAGACCAGGACGTTGATGAAAGCCTTTTGCTACAAGGCGGGCTTTGTACCTATCAATGGAGCCGTCTGGTTTTCTTTTGAGCCGAAAAACCCACTTGCAGCCTACCAGATTTTGGTGCAAAGAAGGAGGGACCAATTCCCAGGTGCCATTACTGGTTAAAGCAGTGAACTCAGCGGACATGACAGCTCTCCATTCTGGATGTTGGAGTGCCTGAGACACACAAGATGGTTCAAGAGTGACAGGTAAGGGATGTTTAGTGGTGAGGTTGAGTTGGCAAGGTTTAAAGATATGGTTTTTGGAATGAGTGATCATGGGATGATTTGGTACAAGGGGCGGTGGAGGGGTGAAGGCAAGGGATGGTGATGGTGATGGTGGTAGCAAGGACTGATGGGCAGGACTGGAGGAGCGATCATCACACATGGGCGAAGACTGGTATGAGTGCACGGTGGCCTGCTGGAGGTGGGGCAAGAGTGCTGCAGGTGACGAGACTGGCATGGCCGACTGGAGGAGAGGAGGGAAGATAATGAAGGAGGAACTGGAGGTGGGGAAGGAATGTCAAATGATAATGCCTAGTTGGGCAAAGAAGGAGAGGATGGACGTGCATGGGGGAGGTAGCAAATGGGAATGCAATTTCAACAAAGCGGACATGACGGGAGATGAATAAACGTTGAGTAGTTGGATCAAAGCACTTGTAGGCACTCTGAGTGAGGGAATATCCCAGAAAGACACAAGGACACGAGCGGGGGACAAGTTTGTGTTTGGCATATGGTCATAGTTATGGGTAACACAAACACCCAAAGACACGAAGCTTAAGATAATTAGGCAAATGACCAAAGAGAGATTCAAATGGGGATTTAAGTTGAAGAATGGGAGTGGGTAAACGATTAATGAGAAATGTGGCAACTTGAAAAGCATGGGGCCAGAAAGAAAGAGAAAGGGAGGCTTAATGGAGCATGGTGAGACCTGTGTCCACAATGTGCCGATAACTGCGTTGAGCAATACCATTATGTTGAGAAGTGTGGGGGGGAGTAGTGAGATGGGTGATGCCATGAGTAACAAAATATTCTTTAAGTTTGACATACTCACCCCCATTATCAGAGTACATAGAAACAATTGATTTTTTAAAATAATTTTCAACAATGACTTTGAATTTGGGAAAGATGAGAGAAACATCAGATTTATGACAGATAGGATAGAACCAAATATATTTTGTAAAATGATCAACAAAAATGACATAAAATCGATAACCTTCAGTGGAAGAAATTGGAGCTGGGCCCCAAACATCAGCGTAAATTAAATCTAATGGACCATGACTCTTTAGAGAGGATACATGAAAAGGAAGTCGTTGGCTTTTATGACAGAGACAGGAGTCACAAGTGATGTTACTAGATGATATAGATAGAGGAAGGGTGCAGGAGGTAACAAGATGATGCAGGATATGAGAAGATGGGTGGCCAAGCCGTCTATGCCAGTCTATTAGTGGGGCTTTAACACCAACAAAAGCATGGAATGATGTCAGAGGAGACAAAGATTCAGGCCACACGTACACATCATTTTTATTCCGACCGCGAATGAAAGTCGCCCCCGTGCGAAGATCCTTCACCAAAAAATAAGCAGGAAAGAATTCAATGGAGGTATTATTAGTTTTACAAAATTGAGAAACTGAAAGCAAATTTTTCTCGATGAAAGGAACACACAGAACATTAGATAAGGCAAAATCTTTGGAGGGAGTTGGAAGAGTTGCATGGCCAGCATGAGTTATTTGCAAACCTGTGTTGTCACCTATAACAATAGCATCTGAACCTTTATAAGCCGAGGTGAGGGAGAGATTGTTGAGATCATCGGTGACATGATGAGATGCTGCAGAATCAAGAAGCCAGTTTGGTGGCTTTGGAGAAGCAATAACAGTGTAATTGGTAATGGGAGCTGTAAAGATAACAGGGCGAACATGAGGACAGCGTTTGGCACTATGTCCTTGTTGATCACATAATTGACAGAATCCTTTGTACCCTTGGCCTGGGCGTTTCCATGGAGGTTGATATGAGCTGTGATAGCCACGATTAAAGTTGGAGAATGACTGATATCCACGACTGTTGGAGGAGACTTTGTTATTGTTGTAGTGCCTGGGAGTAGAGGTCCTGGAGTGGCCAGATCGTTGAGTGATATGGGCTATGATTGGAGGAGACACAGCACGTACCTCTTCACGTTTGAGAAAATTTTCATATTCAACAAGTTTATCATGAAGGTCTTCAAAGCTGATAAGGTTGTCACAAGCACGAATGGCTGCAGCGATTTCTTTGAATGCTGGACCAAGACCATTGAGAACATGAACTACCAAGTCAATATCACTAGGAGGCTCACCAATGATTGAAAGTTCATCAGATATACTTCTCATGGTATTAAGAAATTCACCCACGGAGTTGGAGCCACGGGTGGTAGCAGTGAGTTGTTCCTTGAGACTCATTACTCGTGATCGTGAGCGGTTTGCATAGAGAGTGTTAAGTTTCTCCCATGCCATACAGGAGGTTGTTGCAGACGCAATGAATGGCATGATTTGTTCTGAAACAGAGGCGATGATGGAGTGCAACAGAAGCTGATCTTGGCGAACCCAGAACATGTGAGCAGGATTAGGTGCATCATGCAAAAGTTTGGGTGGTTCCAGATAAGAGCCATCCACATATCGCAGAAGATCATAGCCAATGAGAAGGGCATTGAATTGAGCACGCCATGTCAAGTAGTTTATTGGCGTGAGTTTGAGGGGTAATTGTGTTGCAGCATTGATAGCAATCAATGAATTTGGTGCTGTGATAGCAGGGTTAGACACAACAGTGGCTGCATTTTTATGAGAGGTTTCTGCCATGAAAGTAACCTATGAAACTAGATGCTCGTGGGAGCGTGGCGGCTCTGATACCATGTAGGGTTTTATAAAAAGATACATTGCTTGTATTGCAGTGTGCTTTATATAGAGATTACAATGAGAATTACACACAAAGAAGGAAATCGAATGTCCTGATAATAAGGAAACGGATATCCTAACTATATGTGGAGTCATAACTGATGGAGATTTGCAGCTGGTGTGGATGTATTTGATACATACGGGGAACTTATTCCTTTACTCTTATAGCTGGTTAGTAGGAGTCCTGGAAATGTCACCGGAAATGGCTAAACCAGAGCTCGCACGCTCGTATAAAGGCCCTCGGTTGGATCGACGACATAGAAGGGCGCGCCTCACCTGTCCCTCACAGCTCTACTACTCTCTCTCCTTCGGCAAAATCTTTGCAAAAGCTTATATTTTTAATCTATAGGTACGCTTTCGAATTTGGCGCATTGGATTACTGAAGTCCCATTTCAATTTTTGCGAGGAAGTGTCGTAATTGCTATGCTGAATTTATCACAAATACACACAGACCCTCAAAACTTGATATACCGTGGAGTTTGGTGCTGAACGTTGTTATGAGAAATTTAAGAGGAGAAAGCTTCATTGGAAGAGTTTGTCACGAGGACGACGACGAAAAGAGATATTTGAAGAGGAGAAAGATTGTGCCTGATTTTAGAACTCCATCGGTGAAGGTTTACGTTGTTAAAAAGCCGGTTGTAGCTTCTAAGGTCGGTGATGACTCAAGCAGTAGTGGACTGTACTATTTGCTGGGCCAAAACCATGGGAGTGATGACAGCAACACTCGGTGCATGATTAGAATTTCAGTAAGTATAATTTCATTGTGCCCCCATCACTTTGCTGGTTGTGCTAATATATGATTTTTCAATTTTGATTGAATTATTACAATATTTTATTTTACTTTTTGCCATGTGTGGAGCACATGATGATGGGCAGATAATTTTCACGGCTGTTGTGGAAGTTTCTTGGGTTGGTTGATTTTTTTTATTTTTTTTGCTTGGAGTTATGTCGGTTTTAAGCACTGTTTGACAACAAGATGAACAGCAAATTACACCACGGCAAAAGCATCATTTTTTTTGTGTGTTTTGGCTAGCGATGACTGTGATCCTTTCGCTTGCAGTTGCTTTTTTACGCACTATTTTAAATGCTAACCAGCCGTCAATCTATGCAAACCACCTGTGCCTGGGCTAGCATGAGACAGAGACACATAGCAGGCAATCTTGACACCTCTAGGCTCTACATGTGACCATTGTGTCAGGGCATTGAATTAAGACCCACTCTTAAATACACTTCTGTAAACTATTCTGTGATGCGGCTATTTTGTCATATATATATATATATATATATATATATATTAATGAGAATCAATCCAGTCTCAATGTAATTATATGATCGATCCGTAAAAATCAGTATAAACTGTGTTTTTAAAAAATTTAAAATTTTTTTATATTAAAATTTAATATATCTTTTATGTTTTATGTCGTTTTAATATGTTAATATCAAAAATAATTTTTTAAAAATAAAAAAAATCACTAACATATAATTCAGCACAAAAAATTATTTAAAAAATAACCACATCAACTCTAACAAATATCTAATTTTCTTTTATATTGTATTATCAGCATATAATATTCAAGTGTTATGAAATAAATTAAAAAATTTAAAAGATAATTTCAACAATGAAAAATGGATCTGTATCATTAAAAATAAAAAATTTATATCAGTTAAGTTAGCTTATATTAATTTACATTAATTTGATATAAGAAAATAGC
>Ga0325410_1000775_pt1 | contig 33889 bp, 15 predicted proteins | sample PopdelMetagenome_16_FD_206182 | JGI IMG/M metagenome (GOLD analysis project Ga0325410, IMG submission 206182) | Populus deltoides microbial communities from Bellville, Georgia, United States - Xylem-PdIQD-R3 | ecosystem: Host-associated > Plants > Phyllosphere > Stem > Wood/Secondary xylem...
AAAAAAAAACATTTTTAAGAACCTTTGCAACATCCACGTACAGTGTTAATTGACCACCATATATTTTCAGGTGGATGTTTGCTTCTTTTCCTTTTCAAAACCAACCAAGAACAGGAGGAATCAATAGTTCTGAAAAAAGCTATTGCCGGATCCAATAAAAAAAAAAGTTGGCATTACCACAATTGTGGGCAGTGGTGGTCCTCCTGGCCATTCGAAGAGGCATAATATCTAGTAGATCTCCATCAAAATCAAAACGATCGGCTCGGCAGGCAATAAGATTTCCAGAGTCGGACCACAAACCAGTAGTCTTGGACCCCACTACGTGAATTATGATAGTGATAATATATAGTTATGCTAGCCACGGAGTAAAACAACAATCGACAACTTGGCTCTGCGTTACAGGCAGCTTTCTTGTCATTTTCCTATGAACCCTAAGAAGTACAGACCGCAACCGGTGTTAGTGGACTTTTTGTCTGTAAGTTCAAATGGCAAATTATACAGTGCTTTCCTCTCGAAGCAAAGGCGTTGCTAACCTTTTAATGTTTTATATATATATAATTTAAATAGAAATAAAAAGTATGGTAATAGTTATTTTTCAATTAAAAATATATTAAAATAATAATTTTTATTTTAAAAATATTATTTTTAACATTGGTGCATCAAAATGATTTGAAAATATTAAAAAAATATTAATTTAAAATAGAAAAAAAAATAATATTTTTAAAACATAAAAATATAAAATAAAGAGAAAGTGAAGAAAACATAACGTTCAATTTCGAAATTCTGCCCTGCAAAATAAGAGGAAGTGAACACAAGCAAGACGACACGTAGGATAATGGCTGTCAATATCATTTTGCTGCGTCCGGTCTACATGTACGAGATATTCAGTGGCACTTGATGAATAAATTTATGTATTGTTGTATTTTTATACTACGAATAAGGTTGTTTTTCAAAGTAATTTTTTATGTAAAAATATATATTAATAATTTTTTTTAATTTTAAAAATTATTTTTAACATCGACATATTAAAACAATCTAAAACATATAAAAACATATTAAATTTTAATAAAAAAAATTTTGAATTTTTGCACTGCGTTCCTAAACGATATAAATCAACATGTTTGGGAACGTGGTGCAAACCGTGTTCTCAAAAAATTAAAATTTTTTTGCTAAAATTTAATATGGTTTGTATGTTTTGAATTGTTTTGATGTGCTGATATCAAAAATAATTTTTTAAAAAATAAAAAAACATCATTAATATATATTTCAACACAAAAAATTATTTAAAAAACAACCTCTACCATACTCTACCATACTGTCGCTATTACACCATAGAACGAGTTGGGATTAAGTGAAATATCCAAAGCGTTTCATTACGTGGACTAGCTAGGAGATTTGAAGTTGAATTGAAACTTTTTTATTTATTTAATGGATGAAGATTGTATCAAAAATAGATATAGAGATTTTCAAAAGTAATCACGGTATGATTAAAATTGTCAATTTAAATGTATATTTGGTATGAAATACGGTGCCACGTGCCTTTTAAAAATATTTTTTATTTAAAAATATATTAAAATAATAAAAAATTAAATTTTGGATAAAAATTAAATTTGTAAAAAATTAAAAGATTAATAGTTTATAATTTCAAAAATAGATTCCAATACAAGAGCTATGAAAGATTACAGAAGCACTATTCACAATATTTATAGTGAAACACCGTTTTCTTTTAGTATTACTAGTTAGATAACCAGCGCGATGCCGCAGATTAATTTTTTTTGTATAAAAAATATAAAAAAAAGCTAAGATTTAAAATTATTAGGTCTTTCTGCAAACTTATACCTAAGAATCTTGGGTTTGACTGTAACGCCTGACCTAAGAGTAATATTTATAATATTAATAATAACATTAAACTTGTATAACCCAAGTTTAAGTGGGTTTGGCTGCAATACCAGATCCAATAACCTTAGATGTGGGTCTGGCTGCAAGGTCGTATCCAAAAAGTATGATAATTAAATAGATTAAGTAAAAAAAACATAGAAAAAAAACCAACATGAAAAAAATAACTAATGAAGAAAAAGAAAAAAAATATGAATTAACTGAGTTAACCCGTTAAACATTGGATTTGTGTTGTGAAAATTTGATAACTAAATAGAAAAAAAAATTGACGGGTTACCCCATAATTAACCGAGCTAACCCGTCAAACCCGGGATCCGTGTCATGAAATTTTGATAACTAAAGAGAAAAAAATTTAACATTAACAAACTAAAATAAACGAAAAAAACTAATTAAAAAGGAAAAACACCAAAAACAAACAAAAGGCATCGGTCTTTTCACTGTGGACTGCATTGTGCAGTCTATAGTCAAATGCTTAAAAAAAGCAAAAAAACAAAAAGAAAAAAAAACTAACTGGGTTAAAAGAAAAAGAAATCTAAATTAACTGGGTAACCCGTCAAACCTGAAATCCGTGTTATGAAAGTTTGATAACTAAATAGAAAGAATTTTAATATCAACAAACTAAATTATATATTAAAAAATTAATTAAAAAGGGAAAAACAAAGAAGAAAACTAATGAAGAAAAAAAAATATGAATTAATTGTGCTAACCTATCAGACATGAGATCCATGTCATGAAAGTCTTATAATTAAATAGAAAAAAAATTAACATAAACAAACCAAATTAAAAGAAAAAAATTAATTCAAAAGTTAAAAAAACAAAAACAAACAAAAGGCATTAGCATTTTCACCGTGGATTATACTGTGTAGTCCAGACTCCAGAGTCAAAGGTATAAAAACATAAAAGAAAAAGAAAAAGAAAAAAAATAAAGGCACCAGTTGATAATTAAATAGAAAAAATTAATATTAATGAACTAAATTAAACAAAAAAATATTAATTAAAAAGAAAAAGAAAAAAAACTTATAAAAAGAAAAAAACTAATGAATAAAAAAAATATAAATTAACTGGTTTAACCCATCAAACTTGAGATCCGTGTCTTGAAAGTCTGATAACTAAATAGAAAAAAAAATTAATATCAATAAAATAAATTAAAAAAATTAATTGAAAAGAAAAAAAGAGCATCAAGCCTTTTCACTGTGGACTCCACTGTGCAGTCCACCATGAAAGGCATAAAAAGAAAAAAAAGAAAAAACTAAAGGCATCAACATTTTACTTGTGGGCTGCATATAATATTAAAATATGAAATTAGAAGAAAAAAACTAATCAAAAAATAATATGAATCAGGTGAGTTAACCTGGCAAATTATATCTTTTTTCTTTTCTTTTTAATTAATATTTTTTTGTTTAATTTAATTCATTAATATTAAAAAAAATTTCTATTTAGTTCATTCAGATCCAAGAGCCTTGGATATGTGTCTGGCTGCAAGATCGTGTCATAAAAGTGTGATAATTAAATGAATTGATTAAAAAGAAAAAAACCAACATGAAAAAAAAAGAAAAAAAAATCTGAATTAATTGGATTAATCTATCAAACCTAAAATTCATGTCATGAAAGTTTGATAACTAAATAGAAAACAAAGTTGACGGTTTAACCCATAGTTAACTCGGTTAACCCGTGAAACCAGGTTAACCAATCAGACTTGGGATATGTGTCATAAAAGTCTGATAATTAAATAAAAAGAAATTTAACATTAACAAAACTAAACTAAATAAAAAAAATTAATTAAAAAAACTTCAAGTTACCTTGTCAAACCAGGTTAACCGGTTAAACCCGAGATCCGTGTCATAAAAGTTTGATAACTAAATTAAAAAATTAACATTAACAAAAGAAAAAAACAAAAAAAAAGACGGGTTAACCCATAATTAACTGGGTTAACCCGTAAAACCTGGGATATGTGTCATGAAAGTCTGATAACTAAATAGAAAGAAATTTAACTGGGTTAACCTGTAAAACCTGGGATATGTGTCATGAAAGTTTGATAACTAAATAGAAAGAAATTTAACATTAACAAATTAAAGTAAATGAAAAAAAATAATTAAAAAGAAATAAGCAAAAACAAAAAACTTCGGGTTAACTCGTCAAACCAGATTAACCCATTAAACCTGGGATCCTTGTCATAAAAGTCTGATAATTAAATAAAAAAAGTGATACTGTGTTACTGTCAAAGAAAATGAAAAACCTTTATGAGATCCGTGAGGCGTGGTTAATAAAAACTTCATAGCATTATTCCATAATTTTGTCGTTTCTTTTCACTTGTATGTTTTTATATTTTAAAAGTGTTATTTTAAAAATTAATTTTTTTATTTTAAATTAATATTTTTTAGTATTTTCAAATTATTTTAATATACATATATTAAAAATAAATTTTTAAAAATAAAAAATATTATTTTAATATATTTTTAAATAAAAAATTCTTTAAAAAATAATATTAAAAATACTAGGAGTGAGCAGAAACTGAAATACCAATTAAATCGAGAAATTAAAAAAAATAATAGGAAATACCGAATTATGGAAAAACTGATTAAACCGATTAGAATTTTTGAAAAATCAACCGATTCGGTTTTATAAACCTGAAATTAAAAAAACCAAACCAAACCTAAATAAAAAAACTAAGTCAAACTGAAAATACCAAACTAATCGATTTAAACCATTTTTTTCTTCAAAATAACCAAATCAAACAGTTGATTTAAATTAATTTCAATTCAATTTCAGTTTAGGTTTTTAAAATATACCTATTTTAGTTATTTGTTTTATAAAAATCAAACCAATAAAAAATAATCACCTCCTAAAATTACTACGTTACGTTGAGGAGTAGCGGTGTCAGAAAATGATAAATAAATACCGACTAATTTATTTCTCATTTCACCGCTTACTTTCAAAAGTATAAAATGGAAAAAACAAAATAAAAGGAAACAATTTGGCGAGATTTTCCCCCATCCCCCCCATTCTCTCTCTTCGCTTCTTTGCAGAGCGTCTCCTCAATCATTCAACCCTCTCTGTAATGCCACAGAATCCGTGCTTCTAACCAACGAATATCTCTCCAATCAGCCGAACTTCTCAATTTCTGGCTTCTGTATATTTAAAAATCTCCGTCAAGACCTTAGTCAATGCCTTGTAGCTCCAATGGCGACCTTTAATTTTAGATTTTTTTTCAAGCTGACAGTTACAGTCTAGCTTTTAACCTAGAGGTTGTCGACTTGTCAATTACGGTAGCTCTTATAAGTAATTTTAAAAAATAGAGCTCCGTTCGTCGAATTTTGAGCTCTATAAATTCGTCGAAATAATTTTTTCTCTGTTTTTGGAGTTTTGAAGATTCAGAATATTGGTGTAAGGTAATTTATTTTTTAGGTCTTACTGTTTATAGCTTACAACTTTGAACTGAACAAAATTAATTCTATTTGTTTTCATATATTACATTTTATCTTCATTTTTGTTATTTTATTCTATGTTAGATTAGGTTACACGAGGGGGTATTTCTGCTAAGTATTCAAGTGCTTTCACCTAATTATGTTTTAATTTTTAAGGCAATTGTAACAGTTTATTATAGAATTTTTTTGATGCTAAACTAATTAGTGGACTAGGATCTGATTGATTTTCTTTGTTTTTGGTTTCTGCTCGTAAATAGTGGTTGACACGGAGTATAAATTCTGGAGTGTCTAAAAGGAATTTTTGTTTTACCCAATCTCCAAAAATTGGCTACGATGTTTTCAAAATTTCCTGCTCGATTAATGCTATGGTAGCATGTGAGATGCTAATGTGGAGTAGGAAGAAGAAAACTGCAAGTAACAGTAGAAGAATGGGTTAGCATTTGAAGTTGGAACGGGATATTAGAGTTTAGGGTTTGTAGAAAGCTTCTAACTTCAATAATTTATTGGTAGCATGTCTCCTAAAGCAGCTAACAAAATCCATACTTGCCCATTATGCTAGTAGTTAGAAAAGCCTCAATCCTGATTCTTATAAGGAAAAGATAATTGGTGTAGATTTTTGGTGCAATGCAGTACTATTGTTGTGTTTGGGTTCCGAGTTTTTGTGTAACGAGAATGATTAGTTATGAAATACGGTTCACAGGTCAAAGAATGGAGCTACTAGCATATGAATTTATATATTTGTTAATATTTGAAAGATTGTGAACTTAAGCTTGTGCTTGGGAAATCTCTTAACGTGGTGATCTCTCCACTTGCCAAATATAGTTGAATATGACAAATATTGTTGAATCAAGGAACATCAAGATTATATTATTTGTCCTGATTGTGAGAGGAAACTTAAAATCTGAAAGCAAGCATTTTAAGTATTATTTCAGTTTGCACTGTTAAAACTTTGTTGATTGATATTTCCAATCAAGATCACATTTTAGCTTGTGGTTTCTTATATATTTTTCTAATTCCCAGGTCCGAATTGCCTAAATATATGACCCCGACAGAAGTAGAGGCTCTTATTTTCACCTTAGTAAATTCTATGACCTTAGCAGCAGTGAGCTAGTCAAAGAGATGCTGTCAACTTGCAATTAGCTGGAATGAAGACCTTACAGGTTTGTTGCAAAACATGTATGTGTCTCGGTTCGTGTATGTGTGCGCATGCAAGAAATCCCCACCTCCTCTCCCTTTTCTTGTTTGTTCTATTTCCTGACAAATGTTTTCTCTTAAGTCACGTTATTTTGTAGCCATTCTTCTAGGATAGTGAAAAACTGAAACTTCTAAGGTTACTATATGCTCTAAACACCACACCCCTGCCCCTTTCTGTTGCACCCTTTTGCCCAACAAGCACACACACATTCAGCCATTTCAAATGCTCATTTCTTCTATCATCTTTGTGTTGTTTGTGCAGTTGAGACCCAAACTTGTCTTCTCCACACATCCATATGCCTTTTATTTTCATTTTTTGCTACGATCTTTGGCTGCAGCTACTTAATAGTGATGCATTGATCATGATTTCGATTCATCATACTGCAAGCCTCTTTACTAATATATTCTAACTTGGCCAAGTCAATTGGTGATGATGTGGTGCATTTCCACCTCTGCTTTTTACTCATCACCACCCAGATTATAAGATGGTTTTATAGATACCACTACACTTATCCATATGCTAGATTTGAATTTATTTGACTTGATAATAAGCCTTGTCGTTTGGAAAAAGAAAGGAGGATATTGGCAAGCAGTGGATTTAGGGGGTGTTTAGGACAGTGATAACGGTTGCTTTTCAAAGTACTTTTCGCTTGAAAATGCATCAAAATTATATATTTTTATTTTTTAAAATTTATTTTTGATATTAGCACATTAAAACGATCCAGAAACATAAAAAATAAATAAACTTGAATAAAAAAAAAATGAAAACTTTTGAAAACTCTGGTTGAAACGATGTCCCAAACACCCTCTTACTAGTTCCTGAATCCAAGTTCAGGGACTCAGTTTAGAAGTTACACATTGAAGGACTGTTCGTGGCCCTTCATTCCTCATGTAATTTTTGGCACTTAAAAAACTATTACATAAATAATTTGTTTGTAAAAAATTTGACAAGAATTTTCCTTTTGATTTCAGAGTGCACAAGAACAGTCCTCCACCCAAGTTTCGCAGGATTCCCAAAGTGAGCAGCAGAATAATCACAATATAGAGCCGCCAGTAGCAGACTCTGGTTCAAAATCTGCCTCAAGCAATGATAGCAGAAAGGTTTCACGCCAAGATATTGAACTTGTAAGACAACACAATCCTGTTTAAGGTTTTTTTTATTAGTTATTATTATTATTTTCATTACTTTTTTCTTATATAGGATCTGTTCATAAGAGAAGCTTAACTAATATGTCCTGCCATTGATCATATCTATTATGGGCATTGCAGGTCCAAAATTTAATAGAACGGTGCCTACAACTGTATATGAATAGAGATGAGGTTGTTAAAACCCTCTTGAATCGTGCAAGAATAGACCCTGGGTTTACAAGGCTAGGTAGGGTTTTCTTAAATATTCATTTTTCCAGTCTGTCTTTGCTGTCAACAAGTTGTTGCTTATTCAAAGTCTTCTTCCCGCATGGATTGTATCATTTATTTTCAATTGAATATGAGTAGAGTAATTATGAAACATGTTATCATAGATATTTTCCTTTGAACAGATTAATATCACAGTAACCTGATTTTCTTGTTCAGCATTCAAACTAGAAATCTAGCCTAATATTTCCTTCATAATTTCTTGATTTCGCAGTATGGCAGAAGCTGGAAGAAGAAAATGCTGATTTCTTCAGGGCCTATTACATTAGGCTGAAATTGAAGAAACAGATCCTCTTGTTTAATTATTTACTTGAGCATCAATATCATCTAATGAAGTATCCAGTAGCTCCGAAAGTTCCTTTGGCTCCCATACAAAACGGGATTCACCCCATGCCTGGTAAGTTCTAATTCTCTAATGGAATGATTGCGGAAAACACTAAGCATTTCTTTATTTTTGAAAAAGAGAAATAATGAAACTTCAAAAACTCTATTCTTTAATTCCAACTTTTATATTGATTACTAAGTTAGTTTTATCTCCATTGTAAAGAAACCATACACCATTGATATTTAGTACTTCTTTTATTTTATTAACTTCCTTGAAAAATACCTGTAGGATGTTTTTATGCACCAATTGTTGTTAATATCATCAGGCTAGTAATTTTATTTTTTAGCGGGATATTAGTAAAGTGTTAGCGTCTCATTTGACTTTTCTGTTATTGTTTTCTCTTGAGGCTTCTAACTGAACTACGTTTTCCATTATTTTGTTTGCAAGTTATCCTAGATATCGAAAATGTGGTTCTTTTATCATTTTCTGCAATGCAAGTTCAATGGTGCCAAAAGGTTTGATGACAGAATAAGGCATTTTTTTTACTATAATATTATATCTATTATTCAACATCTCTGTTTTGCAGTGCAGTTAACAATCTACCCATGGGATACCCTGTCCTGCAACAACCCCCTATGGCTACTCCTGGTCAACCTCATCTTGATCCAATGGGCTGTGGAGTATCAAGCTGTCATGTGGTTAATGGAGTCCCTGCACCAGGAAATTTTCATCCCATTCGGATGAATTCAGGAAATGAGTGAGAACTTTTCTATCCTCACTTTATTATTGTTAAATTGTCTACTTAATGAACAACAATTATCTTTGTCAAGGCTCTTTTTCATTTTCAATGCTACCTACCTAGACATGTGAACATGGTTTATATGCCTTACCATGTGCATGCAAATGTATGTGCTTTGAATTAACAGTCACTTCTAACTGCTGAATGAGATAGTTGCTTTTTTCTAACATGTTGAACACTTATAATTATGGTAATGTGTCCAACACATATGATTATGCTACATTGCATGGACTATTAAAACAGTTCATCTGAGTGAATGCACATTGGTTTCGAACACTTGATCATTTTTTGGTCTTCTGAAAGTGGTAGTTATTTATGTAATGGTATGTACATCAGTGATGTTGGAAAATTCTAAATCCAGTTAATTATGTTCTCCCTGCTTTGGTATTGGTTATTAGTTTTTTCTTCACAAAAGAAAAAGAAAAAAGACCAGCTAATTGCTGCTGCCTTGTCCTTGTAGTATGGTGATGGAAAACAGTGCAACTGACACAACTCATGTAGTGCCGCCAAGCAGTACCATTTCATCCCTGTCTGAGATGCCTGTGAGCCCTACATCAGTGGCATCTAGTGGTCATTTTCCATTTACTGCATCTGACATGGCAGGAATGGGGGTAGACACAGCATTAGACACAACATTTACATCTGATGTGGCAAGCTCAGTAGGATTGCAGCTTGGACCAGATGGCGGGGCTGGGAATTCCAGATCATTGGATCAGATTCAATGGAACTTCAGCCTTTCTGATCTGACGGCAGATTTGTCAAACTTGGGAGGTAAGTTTTAAATCTTTTTCGCAATGGGATAATGGCATTGCCATTATTTTTTGAGTTTTTTTTTTCAACAAAGTACATGAAATTTATTTTTTCTCAATTCAATACTCTAACCTTTTGGATCATGCTAATTTAGTGCTTCCATCAAATGCATGTTAGTATCTCTGTTAGCTGATGATGTGGTGGTTTGAAGTTTACCAGCTAACATCATGGCATGGGTTTTGTTTTAGGGAAGTTTTCCTCCTAGACAATATAAAAATCAATAAAAAAAATTACTTTCTAATAAACATCAAAACCTTTTACTCAATGAGTTCGCAAAATAATTTTTCAATAAAAATATTAATACAACAACAATAATTAAAAATCCTCATTAAATTTTTTTTTTTTGGTGCTAATAATAATTTTCATTCCTAAAAGATACTTTACACGTCTTGAAATATTTGTTTTATAATCAAATGAGTAAAAGGTTGTAATCCTCTTATTGGAAATGTTTTTATTTTTTAAACAAAAATGTATTGAAGGAACTTTCCCTCCGAGAAACCCTTTCACGGTATTAATTGGTAAAATTAATTTTTTTAGAAGTCTCAAAACATTATTAGTATAATCAAATGAGTGAATGGTTGTGATTTTTATTTTTAAATGGTAACGTATTGAAAACTTTAGTCTATCAATGATTAAAAATTCTATTATTATTACTATTTTTAATTGCTATATTATTTAAGAGGGAATTTTGCCTCTTAAAAACTCCTTTATGATGTTGATTGGTCAAAGTCAAACCATCACATCATCAAATAATGAATGTATTAATGAGGATTTAATAGAAGTACTTGATTGGCACAACGAAAAAAAAGTTGGTATATTGAAGTAAGAAAAATGAACGTCCATATACTTGCTTGATTGACAAAACACAAAAGCTGGTACATGGAATACAGCTAGTGCAATTGTTTCTTTTGTAACTGATCGTATGCGTTTGGTTAATACAACAACAAAAATCAAACCGGCCTACTTGCATATGGTTAAATGCCTTGGAAATTTATGTTGTTATTTGGGAAAGATGAAAGTGTAAGTGAACTATCATGGAGTATTGGAAGTTTATATTGTTAGAAAAGGCTCCTCTAGAAAGATATGATCATTCTGAAATTGTCTGATGCCTAATTGTTCATGTTTCGCCATGTTACTGGTTTTTGTAGGATGCTTTAAGATGCATATCCCATTTCCTCTCTGCTTTGAAGAAACATTTTAATGTTCTGATTTGCTTGGGACTAATGTTTGTAGACTGTATAAATTTGTTAGGATAAATTCAGCACCTTTATATTGTATTTTATATCTTAACATTAAGCAAACTCCAGTGCTTTGCTTATTCTTTTCTTCAGGTCTTTTGATTAAATGTGTTACCTTGGAACTGTTTGCAGATTTAGGAGCTCTAGGAAACTATCCCGGTTCCCCCTTTCTGCCATCTGATTCAGAAATTTTGCTTGATTCTCCAGAGAATGAGGACATAGGTAAAGGGCATTGCATCTTTTATATTATCATCTTTTTGTTGATTCTCTTCTTTAACTGTTCGATGGTGGTCACATAGAAAATCATTAATCTTTTCTAGATGTCTCTATGTGCAAGCGAAATAAATAGAAGATTGGATAGATTCTTAGGAAACTCCACCTTACACATTTAGAAAGATAACTTTTCTCTACCGTGGCATCAGATTGTGTTGCTTAAGAATGGTTTTAATTTTGTCACGACTGGTGCGCTCATGATATATCATTATCAATTCTCAACAACCACCACAAAGCCTCAATCCAAGAGTAGTCAGTATCAGCTGTATGGATGCTTTTGCATCATTCAGCTTGATTATTAGCAATTCTCAGGAAAAAAAAGAGAGATAGTTTCAATTATTTGGGCAATGCAGTACTTACCATAAATCACTTCAATATCCTGTAAAATCATTCTATTTATTTCCCTCATTTGAAAGTCTGTTTACCTCTGTTTTTGACAAGCGATGCTGATAGATTTATCCTGCAACAGTTGAGGAGTTTTTTGTCGACTCTGTCCCAGGGCCACCATCCCAGTCAGATGAGGAGAGGTCCTAGTGTGAGGTTAGGCCCATCCTTGTTCTCTTTGAAACTATCAGAATAGAGAGAAATTAGATGAATAAAATTAAGTGTTTGTCATCTATTTTTTAGGATTTAGTTTGTCATTATCCACAAGTTTGAACAAATTAGAAGTGTTCCAGTAATGTAGTCTTGATGGTATTAGTATGCTAATAGGGGAGAGTAATGTCAATAGTAGTTGTAATTCTCAGCTCAGAAATAAAGAAGGCAAATTGCAACTTCCTACACCCTTCTCCCTTTTGTTGTTTAAATTGAACTCTTAAACGGAAAGCTTGAGAGCATAATTTGTAACATTTATTTAAACTAATTGGTGTCATAATCACCTTACCCTTGTATTGATCTATCTTGTGAATTTCTTTTGTTGGATGTAAGAACTTGATAGATTTAGTTCGTACATGTATATTTTTTAATTTTTTTAATTTAAAATTTATTTTTGACACTAGTATATCATTGAAAAATTAGTTTGAAATTAAAAATTAAAAATTATTTTTAAAACGTTTCTAAAGAAACAAACAAGATTTTAATCTTTGGACTAGAACTCAAGATTGAGTACGGAGTCCCGGCAAGGAAAATAGACGTGTTTTGCATCTCCTTTCTTACAAGGATGGCGGCTCGTCTTTTTCCAGGGTTGGTAATCTTCAAGCTAAAATACGTTTGGGGCGTTGGAAGTCTTTCTATAGGGAGCATTAATAAATTCTAAGCAGGTGGCTAGTTTCTGATGGGGGGAAAATTGACGTGATCCTTGGCAAGTGGGGTTGTAGCTCAGTGATCGAGCGTAATTCCCCCGCCTCTCTGGTCCCATGACCGTTCATTCAAGTTGCTAATTACTGATTAACCTTATTTCAAAATAGTTAGGTTTGGCCCGAACGCGCTAATGTTGAATGGAGCCTGAACCCCCCCAGCCCATCTTTTTTATATGGAAAAATGATAATCACGTTTAATTTTATAAATATTTTTTCATACATCGAAATCAGCCTTGGATATTTTTGTTTAAAAATATATTAAAATAATATATTTTATATTTTTTTAATTTTTTTATATCATTACATTAAATAATTTAAAAACATCAAAAAAATATTAATTTAAAATAAAAATAAAAAAAAATAAAAAAATTTAAATTTATTTTAAAATATTTTTAAAATATAAAAATAAACATTTCAGCCCTACCATTCAAGCTGGTAATTAATTACCAAGCAAATTATCTTGGAATCACTGGATGGGTTTCGTTCAAAGAGCACCACAAGCACAGAAATCAAGTCGGCATGAATCTTCCAAACATTTATTTTTTTCCATGAGAGAATAGGCATGCCCTTCTCCTGTCAGCATATCACCACCACGAGCGTGTTTGGCAGTGTAGTTGCGAGTATTTTTTAAATAATTTTTATGCTAAAATGCATGCTAATGATATTTTTTTATTTTTTAAAAATTATTTTTGACATCAGCACATCAAAACAATTCAAAATATATAAATAATATTAAATTTTAATAAAAAAAAATTAAATTTTTAAAAACATGCCGCAGCTACGTTACCAAACGTCACTACAATTATATTACTCGATATGGCTAATAAAAAAATATAATAGGAGACGACTTCAACCCAGTTAGCAGAGAAGATCGAAAAAACAAATCTCATGCAGAGTCAACCCGCCTGCCTTTGTAAAATATATACTTCGAGAAAAGGAATCCACCCCACTTGTCAGTCCCTTTAGCAACCAGTGAGTTCCACCAATATTATTATTATTTTTGCCTTTTTATTTGTTATACTTACCCACTTTGAGAAGCTTTTACAGGTCCTATGATATGATTTCCAGGTTGACCTCCTCCGATGGGCCCGCAGGCTTTGAAAAGAAAAATCATCAATTTCCTTTTCTAAAACAATTTCCTAGAGCCTCCCCTTGGGCTTGACTTGCGACTTTGCCCCGGCGTTGCCATTTTTTAGTATTTGCTTTCTTTTATATTTTTCCCTCTCTTTGCTCATTCTCGTCTCGTCTCTCTGAAAGCGCAAACCGTGACTGCCAGCCATTGGAGTGAGTCTCTCGACGAACTTCCTTCTCCTCTTAGCACGAAATTTGTCTACGAACTCTCTTTTCTTCATAAAGAACAGAGAAACTCAATATATGCACGTGCTCCATAAAACAAAGGAAATAGCCTGGTGGTGTCTTTTCCTTACAGTCTTGCACACATCCTTGTCTTTTCGTTTAATTCGAATATATATATTGATCAACAAACGGGAAAAAAAACTTGTACAAGCCCATATGAAATAAACCGTCTTTGCTTTGGTCAGTTCTTCTCCTTTTTTTTTTTATTGGAAAACATGATTTGCATATGATCATTCACCCTCTTGTTTTCTTTAGCAGCCGAACTGAGTTTATTTATGCTTGTGTTTTTTGTTTTATGTTTTGCAGGATTGGTTTTGGAAGCCAGAGTGAGTCAATTATAGTTGGTCAAAGTTATGAATCTCAAAGGAGACAAATTTGTCAGGTTTGTCACCTTTTTTAATCCTAGACAAAAACACAGTGTTGTATGAATTTAAGCAGAGCAAACCAAAAGTAAATTGGATTTTGTTTATCATAGTATTTTGTGAATGTTTTATCAAATGACTTGAAAGGGTGGAATTGTGTTGATTCTTGTTGAGAATGTTGGGTGGTTGAAATCACTGTCAAGTGTGTGAATTACAGGGTTTTTTTACCCATATTTAGTTAACGATATCGGGTTATATTTTTGTTACAGGGTTGTCATATTTTGAACATGATACAAATTTTATATTCAATATTCAGGGTGGTTGAAATCAATGCCAGTCTGTAAATTGCACGACTTTTAACCTTTTCTCGAACCCTATAGTTCAATAAATTGGATTGTTTCGATCGATAAGAGATTGCTGTTTACTGGGTTGAGTTTCTCATCTCCTTGATGGTTTGCTTGGTTGATGTAACTTGCGCTTCTTGCGCTTTCAAGTTTCAACTTTTACTTTCTTATGCAGGTTTCAGGATTGGAGATCAGAGAAATCCTTCAGTTCAGAGCAGGGATACTCCATTGAAGATGGATTTTACGCAAGAAAAGTCAAACCAACTTTCAATGCAGTTTGGGATAATATCCGAAAAGGGTGGGAGATGGGTTCGGAGAGGATTGGAAGCCTCAAGAAACCATTGAGATTCTATCCTAGGGGTGCTCGCTCAGTGAAAGAACAAGGACCTAAGAAGAAGATTCTTGATCCACAATGTTCATTTCTCCAGAATTGGAACAAAATATTTATGCTTGTTTGCGTGCTTGCAGTGGCTATAGACCCCTTATTCTTTTACATCCCATGGGTTAATGGCACTGACAAAGACAAATGCCTTGATCTGGACCATAAGATGGAAGCTGCTGCTTGTGTTCTTCGTACATTCATTGATGTCGTATACATACTTCGCATAGCCTTTCAATTCCGCACTGGGTTCATAGCCCCTTCTTCTCGTGTATTTGGGAGGGGCGAGTTGGTTGAGGATCCTAAAGTTATCGCCAAAAAATACCTTACCTCTCACTTTATCGTTGATATTCTAGCAATCCTTCCACTTCCTCAGGTATTCTTTCCCTGTTTTGTTAACTTGCATTAAGAACCATTCTTGACTTTTGCTTGATATAGTGGCGGGAATGAAGAGGACTTGTGAAAAGATGAAATCCAACCTGTGACTTTCACTTACTAGGGTGGGGGGGAGCATGCTTTAAATCGTATGCTTAACGTTGATTGTCTTCCTAAAACTTGTATGAAAAACGGTTCATTTAGACGATTTTATGTCATCTGATGCTCCCATCCTCACGTTTTAACATGGCATATATACAGATTTTGATTGGACTTGCTGCATTACAATTCTTGATTATTATCACTGGAAAAACTGATTTTTAACTCAAATTTGAAATTTTAATACAAAATATGGGGGAAAAGAATGAACCAAGAGCAAATTATTGACTATCTCTAATTGAAACTTGTATACATGATTTTTTCTTTCTTGCAAAAAATCATTCACTGCTCAACTGGTGTAAGCCCTAGAAATTTGACATATCGTGCTTCTTCTGCTCAGGTAGTGGTTATAATCATCCTTCCATCAGTTGATGGCCCGGTTTCATTGGCTGCGAAGAACTTGCTTGAGATTGTAATTTTCTCCCAATACATACCAAGGCTTGTTCGAATCTATCCATTGTTCAAAGAAATAACTAGAACTTCTGGCATACTAACTGAAACAGCATGGGCGGGAGCTGTTTTCAACCTCTTTCTCTACATGCTAGCCAGTCATGTAAGTTGGATTTGATACTTTACAATCTTTAACATTTTTCCGGTGTATTAAAGTGGATTTTTGATAAAGAAAAACGTGATATGCCAGATAATTGGAGCCTTTTGGTACTTGTTCTCAATCGAACGAGAAGATTCATGCTGGCGTGAAGTGTGTGAGGACCGAGCAGGGTGTGATTCTACGTACTGGTATTGTGGAAATCATCGTCAAGAAAACTACACATTCCTGACTGAATCATGCCCTTTTATCCAACCTGATCAAATTCAAAACTCATCGGTCTTCAACTTTGGTATATTTATTGATGCTCTTGATTCGGGAGTGGTGGAGTCAACTTATTTTCCGCGGAAATTCTTTTACTGCTTTTGGTGGGGTTTGCGCAATCTCAGGTTTGGGGATATATGGTTTGTCTAGTTCAGTCCTTAACCAGTTACCATGCTCTCATTTGTATCATATGAAATTACATTCTCCATTGATTCATTCTTAAAAGCTGAATTGTCACTTCAGAATTTTACCAATTTAAGAATGCGAGGCAGCAAAAAATTGGCTATATTGAAATGTTGAATACACCAGCAGGCAGTCTGTGGAATTGAACCCTCTAGTTCTGAATGATAGATAAAGGAACCCTATTAAAACCAGCTATTTCAAGCACCTGCCATCAGGGTTAGAATTGGACAGCATGCAGCAGGCCCTGTCTTTATTTGAATTGAATGGAAACATAGTCTACGAACCTTTAATAAAAAGAAGGAGAAGGAAATATATGATAAACAAATGAAATTATTTACATTCCTTACTCTAGTCACTTTATCCAGCTTACATATTTTCTTTTTAAATTTTGTTTTACAGCTCTCTTGGACAAAACCTTAAAACAAGCACCTTCATTGGAGAGATTCTCTTTGCCATCTTCATATCCATCGCTGGATTGGTTTTGTTTGCACTGCTTATTGGTAATATGCAGGTAATTCCTTAACATGGCCTTGCAGTAGGAAATGATGGTTAATAAATGGTCCATATAATGGAATATTGTGATTCTGCTATCTCAATATCACAGGGCTCTCCTTTCGTGATTCTGCTGACGATTTAAGCCTCCTGAGTACCATTCCCTTGAAAAAAGCACAAGATGTTTAACCCTTACTTTTCCTTCCTTTCCCTACTCATAAGTGATAAATTATCTCGACCTTGCGAACTGTCTCGTTTGAGGCCCGTTCTTATGATTCAAAGCACTAAACAATTGTACATCCTGTTTTCGCAGAAATATCTCGAATCCACAACTGTTAGAATAGAGGAAATGAGAGTGAAAAGGAGGGATTCAGAGCAGTGGATGTCCCACCGAATGCTCCCTGATAACCTGAAGGAACGAATTAGGCGGCATGAACAGTACAAATGGCAAGAAACCAGAGGAGTGGAAGAGCGAGGGCTAATTCGTAATCTTCCTAAAGATCTCAGGAGGGACATAAACCGCCATCTTTGCTTGGATCTGATCAAGAAAGTGAGTTCTTTTCCAAGTCTTTGTCTGTGTGCTAATTTCTAGCATTATTGGATGGGCTCAACATGTGCTAAAATATTTTCTGTTGCCCTTTTTCTTTGAGAAATAACAATATCTAGAATGTTTAACAACTCTTCAGGTGCCAATATTTGAAAAAATGGATGAGCACATATTGGATGCAGTATGCGATCGTCTCAAGGCAACTCTTTACACCAAGGATAGCTACATTGTTCGAGAAGGGGACCCAGTTGACGAGATGCTATTTATCATGCGAGGTACTCTTTTAAGTGTGACCACTAATGGTGGAAGAACTGGTTTTTTCAATGCTGTCTCTCTCAAGGCTGGTGACTTCTGTGGAGAAGGGCTTCTTACATGGGCCCTAGATCCCCAATCCTCCAACCTCCCTATCTCAACTAGAACAGTACAAGCTCTGTCAGAGGTTGAGGCCTTTGCTTTGGAAGCTGAAGACTTGAAGACTGTAGCTTCCCAGTTTCGCCGATTACATCACAAGGATATCCAGCACACATTCAGGCAAGTTTTCAGGGATCGTTTCTCCTTCCTTTTCTTCTCCTGTAGACATAGAGAGAGGCTAGTAATGGAATATTTCTCCTGCTATCATTCAGGGCCTGATATAAGCAGATTCTCTCAGAATTATGCAACTGGAACGATGGATTGCTGCTTTCCCTATAAGCTCTAGTGACTATTGCAAGTTTGCAACTGACCATTGTACTGAAGTCACAACTCTTATTGGTGATATTTTGTTTTCAGGTTGTTCTCAGTGCAGTGGAGGACGTGGGCAGCATGCTTCATACAGGCAGCTTGGCATCGTCACTGTAGGAGGAAGCAGGCTAAAAGCTTACGTCAAGCAGAAGAAAAACTGCAAGATGCTTTGGCAAACGAGGCCAGTACTTCGCCAAACCTTGATGTTGCCATTTATGCATCACAGTTTGCTGCCAACGCATTAAGAAATCTGCGGCAGAATGGCACATACGCAGCTAGATTGCCGCAGAGATTGTCATTTCTGCCTCAAAAACCAACAGAGCCGGACTTTTCCGCTCAACATCACAAGTAACAGAACAGTTCAAGTGACTCTATCCTAGTTTTGCCTATATCTGCAAGCTCAAACGCCAGAGGTCTAGGTGTAAATTTGTATATAATAATGGTTTGAGCATTTAGTGTTCTGTGATTTTGACTGCAATCATTTTTGTACTCGCCCTGACAGGCTTGAAAAACGTACGCAGGGATATATATATATATATATATATATATATATATATATATATATATATATATATATCATCACCACTATCGTTACCACTATATTATATTATAATGATGATTTTTAGTCTTCTTTTTGTAGAGCATAAGTGTTGCCCAATACATCAATGGTGGCCGAAATGTTGTATATAATGAATCTACCAGAAACAGTAATCAGAAGATCCATTTCTTTTAGGTAAACTGTGAATTAGACTATATACACTTCTTATTTGTGCAAAAATTTCTACCGAGAGTAGAAGCATGATTGAAAAGAAAAACGAAAGGGAATATATATATGTTGGTTTGTTTTTATATTTTAAAAGTGATTTTGAAAAAAATAATTATTATTTTTTTTAATTTTAAATTAATATTTTTTTGTGTTTTCAAATTATTTTGATGAAGTTAATATTAAAAATAATTTTTTAAAAATAAAAAAATATTATTTAATATATTTTTAAATAAAAAATATTAAAAAAAAGCTAAAAAACACATTTTTCATTCAATGATCACATGGGGGAAAGCAAATGATAATGATAATAATTATATTAATAACAAAATGATGGTTATAATAGTGAACGGAGAGACCGTGATGGCTATGGTGACGGTTTTAGAGCGATTATGGCTACTATGATATGAATAAATATCATGAGAGATGATATTGTTAAAAAAAAAAAATTTTAAAATTTTTTTATTATGTTAATATATTTTATTTATAAGTTAATACGCTTTGAAAAATATTTTCATAAACTTATTTTTAATGTTTTAAATGGAAAAACAATTTCAACAAAACATAATAATCTTGAACTTTCCACGGCTTCCTGCTTCCATGATTGCATGACTGAATGAAGCAAGGAACTTCCGTGACAAGATTTTTAAAGTGCATGTATGCAATTACAATTTACGCATGCCCATGGCATCATGAAAATGTTTATATAATTCAATATTCAATATATATATATATATATATATATATATATATATATTCAAATATTTTCTGGCAACTAAGAAGGTGGTGGTGGTGGTGGTATATATCATACAAGCTCCTCAAAAAAAGAAAAAATAAGGTGGCATAAATCAGGTTTGGCTTTGATTTTCTTTTTTCTCTCCGATGAAAGAAAATCCTCCATTTCTTCTACTCAAATATGAAAGACCACATCGAAGCGTTCATTGCTCTGGCTTCCACCTTCCGGGCCAACAATTTTTAGGCCACTTTTCCATTAGCAGCAAGCTAGTAACAAATTTGCAAGGTTGTTTCATGTTTGTGTAGGTCTTAACAATAATATATTACAATTATATTTAAAAAAAATAGACTAAGAGGGCTTGGTATATATTTTACTTTTTATACACTCACATTTTACTATGTATTTGCACAATAAAATTACTATATTTTCCTTGAAGAATAAACTTATTTAACTTAGTTTTAGGGGGTAGGAATATATTTTTTATAAAACTTATTGGTCATTATAATAATAAACGATATTAATTAGTTTTTTTTATATTTTTATTGTACGTTATAATTACTAAATTACTCTTGAAAGCAAAAAACATTAAACTTGGATCAAGAGGTTTTTGGTCTTCGACTTAGTTTTAACACAATTAAATTATTTCATTGCCCTTGAAATTTGAAAACCTTTGCCTTTGATTTAGAGGTTTTTTTATCTTTCACATTTGGTTATTTATTATTTGTTAGTCATTGAGTGTTATTAAGGGCATTAGGGTAATTTAATAAAAAAACAAATTTAAAAACAAAACTAGAGGCGTGTGAACAGTGCCCGTAGGATTCAGACAGCATGTTGTGTCGTCCAGTGACCGAAATCTTGCTTCCAAGACAGCGACTAAAGCGTCTTGGCGTCCTCTCCATGTATTGTGGTGTGTCTGGAATAATTCTTACTAGTTTAGCGCGAATAATTTTTTTTTCCTTTTCCTTCTCGATTTTCATGCTGGCCTTTCACAAAAAATCAAATTAGCCCTCAAGGTTTATTATCCTTAAGATTTGATCACTATTCTCTTGATTATAATTTTTTTTATTTAGAATAGTTTAAGAAATTAAAGATTTTTTACTTTTTTTAATTTTATCTCCCATTGATTTTTTTCATCTATTAGACTTGGTTTTCATTATTTTGATACCTATTTTTTTTTATTTGAGGTGATTTTTTTTATTTTTTTTACAATTTTGATACCTATTTAATTAATTAAATTAAATTAATTGTGTGAGTGTAAACATGAAATGCTTACCTGATAGTATTTTGTTTTGTTTATTTTCTGGATCACTACTCTAACAATAAATACATTTTTTTTAATTATTAAATTTCTATTTTTTTCCATTTCTTTTTAAAGCATTGATATTACATGAATATCAATTTTTATATTAAAAAAAATAACCCCACCCCACAGCGTAGCATGTATCATCTGTCTAGTAATGTCTGTAAGCGTTCTGCGCACTCCTTTTTTGAAGCTTTTAAATTTTTGGGACTACAAGTTTTTTGTTCAAACCGAAAGATGAAAATATGTTGTGAGCAATATTTAAATTAGCACTGTCTGCACCTGTGATTGGAATTTGTCTTGCAAGCAGCAAATTTGCTCATATATATATATATATATATATATATATATATATATTATTTTCAAGCTTATTTTTTAAAACACTATCAAACACCAAAAAATGATCTTCCTTCAACTCATTTTGTATTCTACAGTTACACATCGAAAAGTAATAATATACTTTCTCAAATCATTTCCTAATTGAATTCACTATTTGCTACGTAAAGAAAACCTAATAGAGAAAATAAAAACAAATCAAGAAATTTTAAACCATCAGCACACCGAACACCAACATTGGTGAAAAAATCTCAAATAGACATACCATTAAAAAAAAAATGGTGAAAAAATCTCAAATAGAAACCTCAAAACCCTAACATAAGCCTAGAAAACATTTTTCCTTATTTTTGTTGGAAGTGATATTTTTTAAATGCTAACAAAAAAAAAAAAAAAACTAGGGGTTATTTTTATTCATTTTTTTTAGTTTTACTCCATAGCAAATATATAAATACTAAATGAAATCTAGGGCTCTCAGAGTCTGCAAATACGAGTGATATGTTCAAAGCAAGGAAATTGAATTGTCTACAGAAAAGGAAATGGTGAAGAAAAAAGAGAAAGATCTATTTTCCATCACGAATATTTGAAACAGGTATCATATACAATACTAGAAATGAAAATGGGATTTGCAGAGCAGAATACCTATTTCTATTTACACGTTGATATATTATGTTGCATGATTTGCGATTCTGCAGCATGTTTCACGGACGTCTAGATTCAGCCTTGGAATCATTACCACGCTTTGTGTAGAAAGAATTTACAGCTGCAACTTCAACTCGGGGAGACACCATTGCAGTAAGGGGCTGGAAGTTCGTATTTCCAATAAACCAATAGAGAGCCCATTTCAAATTGCAGAGCGTGTACTTGAGTGCTTTGGTCCAGTTCTCCTGCTTATTGAAGCTCTGTGTAATAGAGTGGTTTTCCACTTTGTCATTCTCAATCCTGCAAGATTTATTTGTATGATTATGAGTTGCAAGCAGCAAGGCACAAAAAAGAATTTCTAAACAAACATTTCCCACCAATACATTGATCCGAGGAATAAGTTTTTCATACCTTCATGTCCATGCAAAAATTCAATAGCACCATCAATGGTGAAATCCTTTTACATGCATCTTTTTCTTTCACACACACACACACATGTAATCTAATTAAACAAAAATGCAAAAATGTTCACCAAATACAACAGCTGACACTATATTGAAATTTCAACATATGCTCCTTGAAACCAGCCATGTTTTGTAAAGCAACAGATGAACTTGAAAAAATTAGTCCACAGAATTAGAAAACTTGGCAATCCATTATTTTGTCATATTTCATGAAGGCGACAAAACTTACTTATATGGAAGTTTGAAGCGTTTCTCAGGTGGAATGTTGTTTTCTTGATCCTTTGAATATGCAAACCCCGCAAAGTCCTTGAGGCATGTTAGGAACAAAGTCATTGCTTTATCATAGCGAGTACTCCAAAACAAGTTCACTGGACCAAACCTAGGAAAAGCTCATATCAGCCAAAAGAATCCAAAAGGCAGTGAAAAATTCAAGTGTAAACCATATTCATAATTTGCAGATCCAATCTGACAACTAGTCCTAATGATCAAACCAGGCCACTCAGACAAATAGAACCAAAATTAAATCCATCACATCCCTTTTTCATGCATGCTGCATCATCTATTCATAGGATAAAGGTTTCACACTCGAATTACATTTCCCATAACAGGATAAAGCTTTCGTTCTCAAATCACTTTCTCCATAATAAATTGAATCATATTAGGAACACAATAATATATGAAGCAGTAATTAATACTTACAGCTCGTAGATATTGTTGCTGCTGTCCATAATCCGTGGGTAACTCCCCATAGGAAGTATTTTTATTCTATATCTAGAAAGTAAAAATTAAGGACATGGCTATCACTTTACATGATTTTGAAACTATGAACTTCAATTTAAAAATATGCTTTAAAAGCTCAAAGCCAGATGTTTTTCTCAAACAGAACACTTATGGAAGGAAACACAAGGACTTTAACATTAGGTGTCCATCAAAGAAGGAAAAATTGAATGCCAAACGCAAGTAAAGTTACAACATATTCTATAATATAATCTCATTAAAAGATAGATTTACTGCACCAGGTCAGATTTGCAATACCTTGAGAAATCAGACAATCAATTTTCTGCTAAAGCACATGTTTTAAACTTGTAAACACCCAGAGCAGGTTTTAGACATAACTAAATTGCCAAATATGTAACTCCACATCTAATGAATACTTGTATCTTTCATATCAAAGATATTTTTTGTTTCTGTTTATAAATTCCTTTAAAAAGAAAACTTGCAGTGGTAGTGACAGCAGCTAACAATCAATTTAGACATATAAAAATAACACGGACTAAAAGTTATTATTACTTGAATAAAAAGATTAGTAGTTGTTGCCAGTATCTATGCTTAGTGCATTCAGGGTCCTAAAAATCAGGATGAAACTACTACTTACAGAGGTAAGTGCACAACCTGGGATATGCACGCCTAATAAAAATGCTAGAAAATATGGTTAATAATACCACCACCTCTCAAAGGCAAGAAAAAAGTTCTTCTATATGTCAACTCATTTCACAGAACAAAGAGCTAAAAAATTCACCATGGTTTATGCTTCTCAAACATATGGCTTATCATATATTGGTTCATGTATTAACTTATCAAGAAGCATCATGTAGGTACTCGAGGACATAATCTCTTTTAACAATAAGGGCTAGTTTTTCAGCATCTCCATGCTCATTTCAGATTGAATGTATCAAGGAATTTTAATAGATTGTTTTTCTTCACAGATGGCTGATGGGAAGCAAATATTTATTATGAAACAAAGGATACTGAAACTTTGGCTTGAAGTATTGGCACATTGTGTGAAGGAGAAGGCAGGCTTGGCCCCAGGCAGCATTTATCTCATCCCATTCAACCTGCACGTTCATACAACCTCATCAACAAATAGTAAAGAACAATGGCAAGACTAGAAGAAATGGTACTTTATGAGAAAACATTACTCCATGTTTAACAGCAGCATAAAGTTATAAGACCTGCAGAACCAATCAAGACATCTTCACGCACAGAAATACAGAAGTATCCAAGCAAACTATTACACAGAAAAGAAGTCCCGAATAGCAGTTTAAATCAGCTTGATGAAGGAATTCCTGTAATTGTCAGAGCAAGAGGACATTTGCACTTAGGTTATTCTTTTACTCAACATGACCCTTGACCAGGAATTCTGAACACAGCCAGGCATGACCACCCACAATCTATACCACAACAACACCCCCCCCCCCCCCAAAAAAAAAAAAAAAAAAGCATTCCCTCTCCACTCTCAGATCTCTCTAGATCCATGACTATTACCATTTGCCAATTTATATGAATGACAGAATATTAGTTCATTATGACGTGTATGAGTTTCCCCAAAAACATAGAGTACATGACTTAAGAGTCCATATTTAAATCTGCATCTGTAAAAGCACATAGACTATCATGTGCCACACTGTCTGACAAGATTTCCCTACTGAATGCTTTACAAATAATCTTCAACATAGAAATTGAATAATCTAATAGTAATAGTTGGGATTATGGTTTTTCTTGCTTGAGCTCGATTTAGTACCATCTTGATGGAAAGTTGAACCTAAAATCAACCCACCTTTCCATTAGGGCCGATTACAAATAGCCAAGGGGAAAAAAGGAGGGTGTTTATTTCATTTTAACTTGGTGCCTAGAATACCTAGGTGAGAATACAGTGCATTTCTGTGTAGCATAAAAAATTCCAGCTGTCATATCCAAATGATGAAGATGAAAAAGGACAAGCCTTATGATCAAACCCCCAGCACAGAATCTTTAAAAGCAGAAAAAAAGAAAAGGAGAAGTATATGCTTATTTCTTTACCACAATTTTAGGAAGCCTTCCAAGTCGAAAGTTGTTTATTGTACCAAACTCTCCATCATGATGGATGGGGAAGGCATCATTCAGTACATTAGTTTTCTTCAACAATTCCAAATGAGCTTGTGAAACTTCAATTTTTGCCAGAATTGCATCTCTCTCTTCCTGTTGACCAAGTTTTTTGTAATGTGTGAAGAAAAGGCCGTAAAAAACGCAGCATTTGAATAAGCATACATCTTCAGGATCAGTGATGGATTCACAAAAATATTTACAAATTAGTAACCAGAAGGGTAATATCTATGTAACTTCCACCTAGAAAGTTAACATAAAGATGCGTAAATTCATTTACCATGTTGAGCTTGAAGGTAAACAATTTACCAAAGAAAGATGTCTTGTTACTGCTGCTGCTCTATGTATCAGACCGCTTTAAATATTGTCATTGCAAGGACAATATCAACAAAATATCCATCTAGAGAATTCTTGTAAAGACACCATATTGATTTGCATGTTAGGATAGAAGGTTTCTAATGATCAATTAAAAATTTCATTGTACAAAAACAACCTCTCTATCCAGCTCTTATGGACATATAAGATGGATAAACAATAAGAATGTAATGGAAACAAATAAATTTGATCAATAGATGACATTCAACATGCCGTAGGATGCTCTAAAACCATTTTAGAATGACAGCCAAATCAAACCAAAAAAGTAAGGCAGAACAATCATCTATATCTGATGAAATGCAGTGCTAGTGGAACAGAGAAACTGCAAAAAGTAGATAATCAGCAACACACCTGATGAGAAATTAACTGAAACTGAAAATTATTGAACTCCTGCCAATACCTGTTACAAATTGAATTTGTAAACATGAACAGCTAACAACTCATGAGCTGAAGTTTCTAATGTATGGTGTGCATTCCAATAAAACAAATATTACATTGAAACGTCAATCTCTAAGATGGTCAGTTCAGAAAGGAACAATCTAGTCAAGCATGCACACACATAAGTAGAAATTGAAAGCCAAAAACAGGGAAGAAACTTACCGCTCCTCCAAGTCTTTAAAGCGGTCAGATTTAATTTCTAGTTCCTTCAGCTCAGCATTTACTTCTGCATATTGTTTCTCTGTTTCTTGAATTGCTGCTTCAAGTTTTCTTTCTTCTTCCTCAATCTTAAAGAGTGTCCACAAATAATCAAATGAATATTTTGATATCAGATAGAAAATAAAATATTCAAAAGGTTATTACCCATGACAAATTCTTTCTTTCTTTCCTTTTCCTTTCCAAATAAGATTGTTAGCATGTTCAAGTAAAATGAACCAGCACTATTTCTGTGATCTGTCCATAACTTTATATACAAATTATTATTTAGTTTAACAGAAAACCAACCCAATAGTCAGTAACTTTGTTTATACATTTAAATTTCTTAAACTTCTGCTTCATTACTTAGAGAACGGAATATCACTAATAGACCAGGATTCCTGATACTCATCACATAAATTCTTGAAATTATACCCATCATCTCCATAATAGCAGATTAAACTGGAACTCAAAAGTACATTCAACTGCATGCAGGATAGCCAGCAGCCACAACCCAGCTAAAGCAAAGGAAAAGGTTGAAATTAAAGGAATAAGAAAACATTTTAATTCCTCATATCAATGCAATACGATTCTGTAGTAGCCCAGCAGGTATACCAACAATTCAGTATAAAGCAAAGGACTTGCTAAAAATCAGAATATATTTTAATTTTTACCATCTAAAGATGCCTTGATCCATGAATGAGGTTTCACAAACCTTCCTGGCATGTTTATAGATGAATGCAAAGGAGCTGGTTAATAAGTAGGCACCTTTAGTTTCTCTTTAAGAAAATCAGCCTCACTAAGAACATCACGAGCTTCCCCCTCCAAGCGCTGAAGGCAGGCTTCATAAGCTTCAATGTCCCTGTTTACATCTTCAACCTCCTTATTGAGCTTATCGGATAACACCCTCATGCATTCAAGGCATAAAGGTTGCTCAACCTGGAAGCACAAAATGAAAAACAAAGATCATGATCCCAATGCACCAATAACAACCATTGACATCAGCCGCACAGACCATGATCCCTAAGACTAGTGAAAACCAATCTAAAGACCTTGAGATTTTTATACCTGTGTCTGGGTTGTGGCAATCTCAAATGCTCGTTTGAGAACAGTTATGGTAGAGTTGAATCCAGCATTATTGGGATGCAGCTGACCATTAGGCCCTCCTTCTATTGATGGCAAATGTGACCCACCTACATCAGATGATGGCTCGGACTTGTACACGACCACAAAGGATTCTTCCATTGCCTTGCCAGACTGGCCAGTATCAGGCTGAACAGCTCCGCTACGAGGACGTGGAGGGACTCCTGGTGCCTGGGGCTTTTGCTTTGGCAACACAACAAAAGAATTGTCCATACGTGTTAAGCCTAACATGCTGTTGGCCCCATGTACAGAACAGCCCTGCATTCCTGCATTTATCCCATTCCAGGCAATCAAAAAAAGAAAAAATCAAATACCCCCTTACAATGAAGCATATTCTAGCTAAATAAATCCGCCTAGATTTTACAAACTCAAAACATCGAAAGCTATTGGACCGGTCGCGTTTTTAAACCCCCAATTAGTAAGGTGATTGATGATAGCAGTTAACTTTCAGTTGACAGACTAAAATTTCAATAATCGCCATAAGCCACTGACTAAATCTCACAGTTTGAGGATAAGATTAAAATATGAGAATGATTAATTCAAACAATTCAGCAACAATTTAATCTCCTCCACACTCAACCAAAAACCCATCCATCTTTCCCAGTGAAAACCACAAAACCAATTCAAATTCCATCATCGCAAGTCATAAACACAGATAATTCTACTAACAGAGATTTGAAATTTTTAAAAAGAAAAAAGAAAAGGCTAACCGGAACGAGAAGAAGAGTCGTTCAAGAACTTGTCGGCGAAGGAATCGACGCCGACGATGCAAAGCGGGTTGCGGCAGTTCTGGCAAACCCATCGAGGAAGATTTGGATCCGCTTGAAAGGTCTGATTCCTATCGCTCATAGGATCCTCCTCCTTCATTGGTAATTTGGTTACTTTCTTTTCCTTTTTCTGTTCTGTTTTTGCTAGCTAAACTAAACAATACCATAGCAGTTTCGAGGTTTTTTATTTATTTATTTTATGGGAATTGTTTCTTAGAAGGGTAGGCTACTAGACTAGCCGTAGCTCGACGGGCTGGCCTGAGCCTTGAGCCTAGAAGACTTTGGAGGTGCCCGTGTAAGAATTCCAAACCCATAAGTCTGACTCAAGTCACAATCTCCCAACGGGCCAGCCCAACCCACCCATCTTTTTAAGGGATGCAATAGTCAAAATAGACAAGGATGAAAATACAGTGAAATTTGGATTTTAATATGGTCAACTATAAGCCCAAGTGACAACCCAAAATTCACAAGCCCATCACAGCCCAAAAGCAATGAGGGCTTTCCTTTCTATTTAAGGGCATCCATGCCTCCAATCCCCTATTAGACCAAAATCTTCTCAATCAGTTTCCCTTCTCCAAAACCAAAACCAAAACCAAACCAAAACCAGCAGTAATGGAAGATCACAAGGATCCTATGCCCTTCCAGATCTTCGCCAAATTTCTAGACGGCAAAACAAAAGTCTTGAATTTCAAAACCCCAAGCTCATGTACCGCCCAAGCAATCAAGCAACAAATCTTCCAAGTCACTCAAATCCCTATTCACTATCAACGCTTGATGTGCAGGGGGTTCCAATTAAACGACGATGCAATCATCACTACCCCCGAATCCACCGTCTATCTCCTCCTCCGTCTCCTCGGTGGCAAAGGCGGTTTCGGGTCACTTCTCCGTGGGGCCGCTACAAAAGCGGGCCAAAAGAAGACGAATAATTTTGACGCGTGTCGGGATATGAGTGGAAGGAGGTTAAGGCATGTGAATGCGGAGAAGAGGTTGGAGGAGTGGAAGGCAGAGGAAGAGGATAGGAGGATGGAGAAGATGGCGGAGGAGTTTATTAAGAAGAAGGCTAAGAAAGGGAAGAAAGGGGTTGGAGATGGTGAGGCGGAGAAGTATGTGGCAAAGTATAGGGAGGACTCGGCGAAATGTGCTGCAGTAGTTGAGGAGGCTGTGAGGGAGGTTCTTGGGAATGGGAATGGGTTTAGGAAGCGAAAGGGGAAGGGGAAGGGGGTTCTGGAAGGCGCAGAAGCCAAGAAATTAAAGATTTGGTGAGTGTTCTTAACTTTTTGGATTTAAATGCATTTGTTTTTTTCTTTATTTCTTAGCTGGATAAGAAATAGTTTAAGTTTTGAAAGTTGGAGAGGTTTATAGCGGGGTGTATGAAAATGAAGATTAAGGGTTAGGGAGTGCAAAGTTGAATTTTTATGTGCTATATAGGATTCTGATTTAGTAACCTCGAGTTTCTAGGTTATCGAAATTGTGTAGGTGTGTGATTAGTGTTGTTTTGGTGCGCATGGTAATGAAAATTTTATGCTTGAAACATGTTTTCTTGGACCATTTTACATGATTCTTCTTAGTGGTGTTGTATTTTTGTCTCTTTCCTATCTTCCGTGTAATGCATGCATTGAATTTTTGTTGATTGAATTTTTGTTAGGATGGGCAAGAGAAAAGTGGATGAAAGTGACAGTGAAGGAATGGACGAAGATAGCAGTGATGAGGAAAATGAGAAATCTGTTGTTTTAAATAATGGGAGTCATTCAGATTCAAATAAAGAAGTTGAGGGAAGTTCAGACTCAGTTACTGGAAACCGAGACGGAGAATGTTCTGGTCGTGCCTCAGGCAGCTCTGAGGAAGAAAAGGAGGCTTCTTCAGAGCGAAGCTTGAAATCTAATCCCTGTGGAGAAGCTGCCTTGAACAAAGAGGATGAATTGGTTGAAGCACAGATTCTTGAGGAAACAGTAGCACAGAATGCCAATGTAGCTTGCTTGAAGACAGAAGAGATTTCTGAAACTGAAGCACTTGAGGCTGAAAAGAAGGAGAATGTTGGACCTGATTCTCAATGTCCAGATGCTTCAAGTTCTGGAAATGGAGGAATTATTGAAAGCGGACTGGTTATTCCTGAAGCCAATGGTTTCTCTCAATCAAAACCTGAGTCAAATGAATTAGTTAACGAAGGCAATGGAGATATGGAGAAACCACTAATTTTTGATGAATTCAATTCAGCATCAGAGTTGGAGGTGTGTTCATCAGCACATTTACTTAATTTGCTTGACCAAGTGCCATTTTGTCAATTCCCATTTCTTTATATCAAAGTCTTGACCTATCAAAAACAAAAATTATGTGGTTAGCAATACATAATGATGTGATCTTACACATGTGGATGGAGAACAAGGATCCATAGAGTTAGTACCGCTGGGAAATTATGCTTTATTGAGTACAGTTGAGTAGACAAAAGAAGTCGATATGCATGTACCAGAAACCTAGGGTCACATGTCATGATTAGCGTTATAGGTTGAGTGTGAATGGAATTGCGACCTCTTGACTACCCTTCCATCTTCATTTTTCTTCATTTCTTCACTTTTGTATTTCTAACGAAGTAAGCAAGGTAGTAGAAGGTTGGTCAGAAGGTCAGCTGCTTAATCAACTTTCAACTTTTCACTCTGCTGTAGTAGAATGCCTATGTCTCTGCATGGGTCTTGCGACTGCTGGGATAGGGTAGGTGTTCCAAATTTGAATTTATGGACCTGGATGGTTTTCCTGATCAAACAATTAACAGAAATTGGAGCAATAAGACTTGTTGCTGCTCTGATTAGAGAGGTGGTTCGAGAACTGTAACTTGAGCTGTATTTCTATTTCTTCCAGAAGCCATCGGAAATAAGCCTAAATAAATATAGGAGAACATGTTTTTCCAATCACTGAGAGCTGATGGCTCATTTGTTGATGCAAACATGAATTTATGATATAAAATAGCATGTCTGCATTTTCTTTGCTATCAATGGTATAATGCTTGCTTAGTTAATGAAGCTCAGTTTCTGCAACTACTTGACACTCTCTTTTGTCGTTACCTTCTAAAGGTACTTGGCATGGAAAGGCTGAAGACTGAGCTGCAGGTCCGTGGGCTTAAATGTGGAGGTACTTTGCAGGAACGCGCTGCACGGCTTTTCCTCTTGAAATCTACCCCTTTGGAGAAGCTTCCCAAAAAACTACTTGCTAAGAAATGAGCATACTTGTATTGATTCATCTGACATGGTAGTGTTTTGAGGTTTTCATTCCTTTCCATTGTATAGTTTTGAAATTCGTACGTTTTTACTTGTTATATTATTACTTGTTTAGCACAACTTAAATGGTTGGAGCTTGCTTGTTGAAGAACGACATGTGTTCTTGGTTATTCTTAGCGTCCATATTCAAATGCATGCTGAAATTGCCATGTAGCGTATTCATATGTGCTATTGAATGCTGGAGTCGAGTTTTAATCCTTGCAGAGTTAGAATGATTTTGCAGTTTTGCAGCATTACTATCCTGGACTTCAGGGGACCTTTTGAGAGAACATTTGATCACAGCCATTTTTGGTTGTCATAGTTATGAGTTAAAAAATATGAAGATGTCGATGGACTGGGCTAGCTATTTCTAATTCGTGTGATCGGAGATATAAGACTGTTCGTAGAAATTTATATCAAAATAAATTAAAAGTTTAATTTTAATTAACAAAATATTCAAGACTTAAAATGAAAAAAAAAATATTCAAATAAAAAAAAAAATCCAAAAATACTCTAGTGAACTTAGATTGGCGGCTCGAGCTATGCTGCGACGATGCCAATGTGTTTAAAGAAAAAGAAATTTAAAGGAAAAAAAATATAAAGAAAAAGAAATTTAAAGGAAAAAAAATATAAAATATGAGACTTGGGTTATTAATTTGATTGGATTAATTAAGTTAGATTAATTTAATAATATAATTAAAAAAATTAGCAAAGAATAAAAAATAAAAAGATCTGACATGACTAATATATTTTTAAAATTAGTAAAAAATTCTATAGAAAACCAAAAAAAAATATAGATCTCAATCTTTAAATAAATTAAATTTTGAAGGATAAAATTTAAAAAACATGAGTTTAAAAAAAAAACCAAATGAGTTTTTGCCCTGTGTTATGTCATACGTCAGATATTTTTGTTTAATTTATAAAAAAAATATAAAAGAAAAAATAGAGATGGTGACATACTAGACAACATTTTCTTAAGAAAAATATTGAAAAATCAATTTAATTTAATTCAAAAAAATTCTTTTTTAAAAAATAAATCTAACAAAGAACAATAAATAAAAAGAACCATAATAACCCAAGTAATTTTTAAAATCAGTGAAAAATCCTATATAAAGAAAAATAAATAAATAAATTATGGATCCCAATATCCAATCAAATCAAATGCTTAATGATGAAACTAAAAAAATATGAGTTTTAAAATAAGTACATAAATAAACTCGGTGAATTTTCTAAACATGGGTTAAGTTTTCAAATTCGCAACCTCTTAAATCCTAAATTATAAGCCAATTAAGAAGCTTAATTTAATGTTGAAAGATGAAATTTTAAAAAATATATCAATTTAAAAAACTTGTCAAGGTAAAAACAAATAGCAATAAAAAAGGATAAAACCTAATATGTAAATATAATAAAAGATGATGAAATCGTAAAAAAATCAATTTTAAAAACCACATAAATAAAATAAATAAAATAAATAAAAATAAATAAAATAAGGATAAAATCTGAAAATACAAAAAATGAATGATAAAATTAAAAAATAAATTCAATTCTATAAATTAATTGAAATAAACAAAATTGCAATTAAAACAACATCGACCCGAAGGAGCAAATAAACTGAAGGGATGATATGAGATGTTGCAAAGCTAGGCATGAAATATGAAGAAGAGAGAGAAAAGAGGGGGAAATGAGAAGCCAATTATTATCAAACTGAAGGTCATATAGTAAAACACGTTGTCCATAAAGGTTTTAATCACGTCAGGAATCAGAAAACACCAAGAAAACTCATTTTCTACCTCCATAAGCCACCACATGTTCTGTTAGAAGACAACAGAGTGACTCACATGAACGTGCCATCAACTTTTCTTTATTTTTTTATTAATTTTTTATTAATTAAATTATTGAATTGCCTATAGGAAAACATGATTATTGGCAAAACACTAATGTGAAATAACTGTTATGCCTTTAAAGTCAAGCCTAAGAATTTTTCACCTCAAAGGTAATGTAATAGAGTAATCACAATATGCATAGCAAAATGAATTGTCAAAAAAGCCTTGACGCCAAAGTTTTTTTTTTTAAAGGGTAACAAAGTAATTTCACTGTTTAAAAAATTATAAAAAAACTAAGATACCTTTAAACAATTTTAGAATTACAAATAGATCCCTTGAAAAAACTTTTTTACCCTTCAAGACTAGTTAAATGGCAAAAATATTAATTTACTATTATAATT